>SWCD01011605.1_pt1 | contig 73517 bp, 63 predicted proteins | sample 4693011 | NCBI WGS metagenome assembly SWCD01 (sample SAMN10267278, study PRJNA491770) | bioreactor metagenome | isolation source: DHS bioreactor inoculated with marine | place: Japan: Omine Ridge, Nankai Trough
TTCAGCGTCAACAGAAAAAACAGGTATAACTTTAAATAAACGACCGGATGGTAAGCCATGTACAGCTAACTGACCGCTAAATCCGCCTGACATAAAAGCGTAGAACTCATCATGCTCGCCAGGTGGTATAAAAACTCTATTGGCAGCACTTGACGTTAAAGCACCGCTTTTTGAACCTCCGTTATTACCGCAGCCTGAAATCGCAAAAATGCTGGCAATAAAAGCAGAGAGAAAAAATATTTTGAAAACAACTTTCATATTTATGCTCCTTATTTTTAATAACAAAATTTTAATTAAAATTACTTTTCAGTAGGAAGTATAATTTTATCAACTACGTTAATTATTCCGTTTGATGTTTGAACTGTGCCTAAAACTTTAGCTCCTCCAACAGTTACATTATCTCCATCAACAATAACTTCCAGATAGTCTCCGGCAGCGGTATAAATCTTTCTTCCTTTTTTAGATTCTTTTTTTAAAGCTTCAAGATCGAATGAACCGGGTGCTGCGTGGTTAGTTAAAATGAATGCCAACTTCTCTTTATTTTCGGGCTCAAGTAACGATGCGACTGTTCCTTCCGGCAGTGCATCAAATGCGGCATTGGTAGGGGCAAACACTGTAAGAGGACCGGCATTAACAAGCACATGCTCAATCTCTGCGGCTTCAACTGCGGCCACTAAAGTTGTATGGTCTTTAGATTCCATTGCTACTTGAAGAATGTTTTTTGCAGAGACATTATCTACAACTGAGGCCTGACCTTTGGGCGTGTTATCTTCTAAATTATGAGAAGAATATGAGGGCTGTTCGTCATCCCCGGTATTGCAAGCACTTAGTAACAAGCATGCCGCAATAGTAATAATCACTTTTCGTATCATCTCTCTCCCTTATGATAGTTTTAGATTAAATTATTTATTCTAATGACTGGTTAATAATGAAAAGAACTTTTGTATGTAAGAATATATTATATTTTTTGCTAATTCAAATATTTATAAATGTGCTATGTGTAAAATAAGAATTTTTAATCTGAAATAAAGAAAAAAATAAATAATATTAAATTATTGTTTTTTCGATTTATTTGAAAAATCTTAAATAGTTAGTTTAAAGGCAAAAAATTAAATAAAATAAGAAGACGTTGCCTTAAAAAGAGATAAAAATTTTTTGATAAAAAGAATAATAATTCTTATTAAACCGAAAATGATTGATTGGATGTAATAATAAAATAAAGATGCGAATAGTTTAATAAATAAACTATCCGCCTAAATAAAAATTATTCTTGAGTGGTCTCAGATCTAAAATATTCGAGGATTGCACGCGCTTCATCTTGAGTTAAACTTTGATTTGCCATTGGAGAAATATATTCCATTAGTAGATCACGCGCTATTTTATTTTCCTTCACCATTTTATCCGGATCAAGAATCATATTCATTATCCACTCCGGAGTTCTTCTTTCTGTTATACCTCGCAGAGGGGGTCCGACAAATCGCTTATCCATTTTATGACATGCTGAACATTTAGCTACAAATAAGTCGCTGCCTTTTTTTACTAATTGGGGATCAATTTCACCGAGAGAAACTTCAGTAATTGGTCCAACACCTTTATCCGTCAACGCCGGGTTAGCCGCGGCCTCTGCAGCTTCTTCATCAGAAGCTGTCCATAGTTCACCTTCAGCTGGTTTTGAAACTGCCGGAGTAGTTCCTTGAAGCGTTAGAATGTAACTTCCGACTTCCTGCATTTCTGTAGGACTCAACTGTGTTTGCCAACTTATCATTCCCTTTTGCGGCACACCATATTTAATTATTTTGAAAACATTTTTGATCCCGCCGCCATGTATCCAGTATTCATCCGTAAAGTTTGGACCAACAAGACCGCCGCCATCATTAGCATGACAGGCAGCGCAGTGTTTGATATAAATATCTTTTCCGCTTGATAGGGATAAAGCGTCACTTAATCTGGTAATCGATTCTTCGTCCAATAAAGCTCCGCTTCTTACTAATAACTGCTGCTCTGCTTTTGCAGCTTCCATTTCGGCAAGGTATTCCTCTTCTTGGATGTTTCCGCTTCCGATCACATGATAGTTAATCATATAAATAATGCTGAACAAAATTGTACCATAAAATAAAAAGTTAAACCAAGGTGGAATTTTATTATCAAGTTCTCTAATTCCATCATAGTCGTGGTCCATTAATATTTCACTCTCTTTGGAAATTGGAGTTGCCTTTGTAAACCATTGCAGAGCATCTTTTAACGGACTTAAAAATAATTCACCTTTAGCATCATTTTTTTCGGCATAAACCAATACAAGCCATAACACAAAGGCAATTGTAAATGCTGTAATTGCGATCATTACCTTTAGAACTGTTTCCAAATTAGCGCCCTCACCGCCGGATTCTGCAAGTAGAGGAGAGGAGGTAGTGAAAAACAAAAGTACCGAAAGCAGTGTTTTCAATAATTTATTGGATTTCATTTTTATTCTCTGTATTTGTTAAAACTTCATTGCTATTATCTAATGGAATATTTTCCATTTTCTTTATATAGTTTTTATCTGCTTTAAAGGCCCAGATTACTACTCCAATAAAGATTAAGAAAAAAAGTATCAATCCTATTATCGGAAAAACTGATACACCATCTATGGTTCCGAGATTATCTGAAAACATAAATTTTTTCTTACTCCTTTTCTGCTGGGCTAACTTTAATATCAGTTCCAAGTCTTTGCAAATAAGCAATCAATGCAATTATCTCTTTTGAAGGATCGGCAGGTGCCCCGTTTTCAATTAAATCCATTGCAATCTTTTGAGCCTGAGTACTTAGTTCACCAATAGCATAATCTTCTAATCCTTCATCGTAAGGAACACCAAGCGACCGCATTGCTGAAATTTTAGCAGTTGTGGATTCGACGTCTAGATCCTGAGTGAGCAGCCAAGGATAAGGCGGCATCAAAGAACCGGGCGACATTGATCTTGGATTTTCCATATGCATAAAGTGCCACAAGTTTGAATACTTGCCTCCGATTCTATGAAGATCGGGTCCTGTTCGTTTTGATCCCCATAAAAACGGATGATCATAAACAAACTCACCGGCTTTCGAGTATTCGCCATACCTTTCAGTCTCCGAACGGAATGGTCTTACTAATTGTGAGTGGCAGGAAACACAACCCTCACGAATGTAAATATCTCTTCCTTGCAACTCAAGCGGTGAATATGGCTTCACACTTTCGATAGTAGGGATATTCGATTCAATTAAAAATGTTGGTATAATTTCAATAATGCTGCCAATTAAAATTGTTACAGTTGCAAGCAATGCAAACACAACCGGCTTTTTCTCCAGCCATCTGTGAATCATTCCTCTTACCGGACCACTTTTATCTTTAACTAATGCAGGGGCTTCTGCTTCTTCATTAGCCATAAAGCTGCCTTGCTTAACAGTTTTAATTAAGTTGTACGCCATTATAAACATACCGGTAAAGTATAGTGTACCACCAATTGAACGAATTATATACATTGGAACAATCTGTAAAACAGTTTCTAAGAAGTTTGGATATTGTAGAAGTCCTAGAGGAGTAAATTCTTTCCACATTAATGATTGAGCTAAGCCCGCCCAATAAAGCGGTATAGCGTAAAGCACAATACCGAGAGTACCAATCCAAAAATGCGCGTTGGCTAATTTTTTAGAATAGAGGTTAGTTTTGAACATTCGAGGCAGCATCCAGTATATCATACCGAATGTTAAAAATCCGTTCCAGCCTAAAGCGCCAATATGTACGTGACCAACAATCCAATCTGTAAAATGTGTAAGCGCATTTAAACTTTTTAATGAAAGCATTGGTCCTTCGAATGTTGCCATACCATAACAGGTAACGGCAACAACCATAAATTTAAGAATCGGATCATCCCGGACTCTATCCCACGCACCACGCAATGTTAAAAGTCCATTAAGCATGCCGCCCCAGGAAGGCGCAATAAGCATAATTGAAAATACTGTACCTAATGATTGAGCCCAATCCGGCAGCGCTGAATAAAGCAAGTGGTGAGGACCTGCCCAGATGTATAAGAAAACTAAAGCCCAAAAGTGCAATATCGATAAGCGGTAAGAATAGACAGGTCTGTTTGCCGCTTTGGGTAGAAAGTAATACATCAAACCTAAATAGGGAGTTGTTAAAAAGAAGGCAACAGCGTTATGACCGTACCACCATTGAACTAATGCATCCTGCACTCCGGCATAAACAGGATAACTTTTTATAAAACTTACCGGAAGTTCAATAGAGTTAACAATATGAAGAACCGCAACTGTAACAAATGTTGCAATGTAAAACCAGGCAGCAACGTAAATATGTTTTTCACGGCGTTTAATTATGGTTCCCATCATGTTGTAACCAAAGATAACCCAAACAACAGCGATCATTATGTCAATGGGCCATTCAAGTTCTGCATATTCTTTTGAGGTTGTAATTCCCATTACGAGAGTGATAGCCGCAAAAACAATAATTAACTGCCATCCCCAAAAATGAATTTTGCCAAGCAAGTCGCTAAACATTCTGGCTTTACAAACACGCTGCAGGGAATAGTAAACACCGGCAAATATTGCGTTGCCCACAAATGCAAAAATAACAGCATTTGTATGAAGTGGTCGCAGCCTGCCGAATGTTGTGTACTGAAAACTAAAGTTGAGTTCGGGAATATAAAGTTGTAGAGCAATCAAAAGTCCGACAAGCATACCAACGACACCCCAAAATACTGTGGCGAAGGTAAACATCTTTACGATTTGATTGTCATAACTGAATTTTTCAACATTCATGTAAACAACTCCTTATTGAAATAATAGTATGCAATAATATTAGAAACGGATTTTAAGTTCTGATTTTAAAACTATAATTTATAAAAAATATTTATATAATTAATTATTTTATTCTGAATTTGAATTTTTTTCTTCTGTCTGATTTTTATTTTTCTCATCAAATAGTATTCTTACTGATGGTGTATATTTATCATCGTACTGACCCGATTTTACAGCCCATAAAAATGCAGCTAAAAATCCAATTGCAACTAACAGACTTGCCGATATCAGCACAACAATTACCAACATTAAAGTAATCCTCTAATTTTTGCGAAAGTTGTTGTAGTTAGTGTAGTAAAAACTACAACCGATATTGAACTTAACGGCATTAGAATAGCTGCGATAAGAGGGGAGAGCACTCCCTGAACGGCAAAGAAGAGTCCGATTAAATTGTATAAAAATGAAATGATAAAACTTGCTATAATAATTTGTTTACTCAGTTTCGAAAAAGAAATAAAATCTGCAAGCATTCCGAATGAACGAGAATCGAGAATACTGTCGCAAGCCGGTGAAAAATTATTAACATTTTCTGAGATCGAAATTCCGACATCGCTCTTTGCTAATGCACCGGCATCATTTAATCCATCACCGATCATTAAAATATTTTTATTTTTAGATTGCAGCGAACTTATGTAGTTTAATTTATCATGCGGGGATTGATTAAACAGTATGTTAGTTTTTTGCGGAAAAATATCTTTTAGCCGCTCTCGTTCACTTTCGTTATCACCGGAAAGAATGGAGAGAGCAAATTTATTTTTAAACTTACTTATTATTTCTTTTAATGAACTGCGGTATGAATTATAAAATTTAAAGATTCCAATAACCCTATTGTTGAATGAAACAAAAACTTCAGTCGTAATTCCGGTTTCGGAAATTGGCGCCTGGGGGTTTACAAAATTTTCGGAGCCGAGTTTAACAAATCTGCCTTCAATATTTGCCTCAAGTCCTTTACCGGGAACTTCAGCAAAATTTTCAATTTTCTTATCTGATTTAACTTCCAAATATTCAAATATTTTTCGGCTTAATGGGTGACTTGAATTTCTAACAAGTGATTTTAAAACTGATTTATCATTATTGGAAAGTTCATCGCCTTCATACTTAACTTCGGCTTCACTCGCGTCAGTTATAGTTCCTGTCTTATCAAACACAATTGAATTTACATTTGCGAGGTTTTCAACCGTGGCAGTATTCTTAACATAAAATTTATTCCGTCCGAAAATTCTCATTGTGTTGCCGAGGGTAAATGGAGTTGAAAGAGCAAGGGCACAAGGGCATGCAACTATAAGTATGGCTGTCACCGCATCAAAAGTTATTGCCGGATCGTTAAGCAGCCAATAAACGGCTGTTGCTGCGGCAATTGTTAAAACTATAAAAGTAAAATATTTACTAACAATATTTGCCAATGAAGTTGTGCGGCTCTCTCTTTTATCAGTAAAAACTTTATCGTTCCAAAGTTCAGTTAAATAGCTTTGTGAAACCTGCTTTACCGTTTCAAGTTCAATTAACCCACCGGTTTGCTTGCCGCCTGCATAAATTAAATCTCCGTTTTTTCTTTCAATCGCGGCTGCTTCACCGGTTACAAAGCTGTAATCAATGTTTGCACTACCTTTAATTAAAACTGAGTCGGTCGGGATTAACTCATTATTTTTGATGATCAATCTCTGTCCAACATTCAACTTATCAAGCGGAATTGTTTCTTCTTTTCCATCTTTAATTGTTGTAACAACAATAGGAAAGTACGATTTATAATTTCGTTCAAAGTTAAGTGTATCGTAGGTTTTATTTTGAAATAGTCGGCCGATTAAAAGAAAAAATACTAAGCCGGCGAGTGAATCAAAATATCCTACACCTGTTTGAAGAATTATTTCAATGACACTTCTGAAAAATAGAATGCTAATTCCAATGGCGATCGGTACATCGATGTTTATAAATTTCTTTTTGAGTCCCTTGTAAGCCGAAACAAAATATTCGCTGCTGCTATAGAAAAATACCGGCAGTGCAAGAATTAAGTTAAGAAAACTGAATATTTGTTTGATTTCATCAGTTACAGTATCAACAATTGATAAGTATTCGGGAAAGCTTAACAGCATAATATTACCGAAACAAAAACCAGCGATTCCAATTTTATAGTATAGTTTTTTTGTTTGGCTGGATGATACTTCTTTTTCTTCTGCTTCCAAATTTAAATTCGGCTCATATCCAATTGAGTCAAGCAGTTCAACAACTTTGCTTAATAAAATATTTTGAGGTGAATACTTAATTGAAACTTTCTTTTTCAGAAAATCAGCTTTGGATTCAACTATTCCCGGATCGAATTTATAAAGGTTTTCTAAAATCCAAATGCACGAGCTGCAATGCATTTGCGGAATAAAAAAAGTGATCGTAGTAATATTACCATCGGTGAAATCAATTAATTTTTCCTGCAGATCGGCATCGTCCAGATATGTATAGTTTCTAACCGACTCATTTTTTTTTAATCCAGGATTCTCTTCGTAGGCGTAATAGTCGCACAAATCATTTGATCTGAGCATTTCGAAAACAGTTTTGCACCCGTTGCAGCAGAAAACTTTTTCATCAATTTTATAATTATCATCAGGGCAATCTTCTCCGCAATGATAGCAGTTCAGTTTAGTTTCTACAGTATTAGATAATTGTTCCGGCAAAGTATTCTACTAATTGAGGTTAAATAAATTTGAAAAGCAAAATATAAAAAACTTTATACAAAGTCCTTTTTATAGAAATAAAAAGGGGATTTTATTGATGGAATGATAGTGAGCTTGCCTATTTTGACAAGCTCACTTTAATTACTAAAGATATGTTCTAGGCAATCCGTTTTTTATAATTTTTTTTGAAAAGATAAATAAGGAAATTGAGTTGAGTAGCAATATTTTCCGTGTCATTTATAATTTCTAAAAACAGCATGCTGTTACGCGTTGTATCCTTACCCTGGCTGATTCTTCCTAATTGATTTTCATCGTAAACAGCTCTGTCATCTGCAAAATTCTTAATTGCATTGTCAAAATTTTCTAAATTCTCAAAATTCTTAGAGGCAATAATTTTTTTACTTTCATCAATAATAACTGTTAGTAAAGTTGATATATGTTTCAACTCCGTAACCTGCTCCATTGAAGGGATGCTGTGGTTGTTATCAATATGATCGAAACATTTTTGATTTATACTTCTAAGGTTCGCATATATTTCCTGTATGCTTGCAATAATCTTTCCATACCTTCTACCCGCTTTTTTATTCTCTTCCGGAAATTCTCTAACTGATTTTAGAATTTCAGAAATCAAAAAGTTAGCATTTTTCTTAATTCGCTTGGTTGATTTTTTAGATTGCTTAAGCGTTTCTTTATCACCGATATATAGTCCATCGAAAGTTCTGCTAATAGTTTCATTTACGTATGATAAATAAAGCTGTGAATTATCCAGAAGAGCATTAAACGCATCGGTACTGTTTTTTATTTCTTTAGAAACTGTTTCAAGAGTCTCTTCCTCAACGGATCTTTTTTTATGAAGAATGTGAGTCTTGTAAATAAAAAATGCCGCCAATAATGATAGACCAATAATTGCGGGCAGATCTCCGTAGTAAATTATTGTAGCAAAAGTTGCTGAAACAGTAAATGCCATGAATGCAGTAAAGAACCATCCCCCAATAACTGTAAGCACGCCGGTAACTCTGTAAACCGCACTTTCTCTTCCCCACGCTTTATCGGAAAGCGAAGTACCCATAGCAACCATAAATGTAACATAAGTAGTTGATAATGGAAGTTTAAGTGATGTTGCAAAGGAAATGAGCATACTTGCAACCATTAAATTAACCGATGCTCGTATTAAGTCGAATGCAGGTTTGTCATCAGTGGTTCCAGCAGGCATTTCTTCTTTCACAGATTGAAATCTATCTGCTATAAAATCTCTTATTGGAGATGGCGTAATTTTATTATAAATATTATTAAGCCCTACTGTCATTCCAACAACTTTTCGTGAGAGAAGTGTTGATTCAAAGCGTTCAAAACCTTCAGTCTGTCTTCCTAAATTTACTTCAGTTTTAGTAACAGACCGTGCCTTTTTATTAAACCAAAGCGTGATAACCATAACTACACCTGCAAGCAGAAGAAGTGTTGTTGGAGTTGCTACCTTTTTAGTAAGTGCTACCATTAACAAATTGGTAGGATCAGCAGATTGAGAACCAATTATATAGGTACTTAAACCGGCAAGTGGAACACCAATAAAGTTAACAAGATCATTTGCGGCAAATGCAAGCGCAAGTGCAAAGGTACCTACGAGCACTATAGGTTTTAAAATATTAACTTTTGTAAACCATTGGATTAACTGAAGAATAATGGTGAATGCAATAAAACTGCCAAGCAAAATCATTTCAGAATTTAGTTTAATCCAATCCTGCATTTGATCGGTAAGTAACGATGAACCTTTTGCTCCCTTAATTAAAATAAAAAATGTAATAGCTGTTAGTGAAATTGCACCCCAAATTGATCCATATCTCCTGAATCTCTTTTTATAATTAAAAGTGAAAACCAGCCTTGTAAAAAATTGAATTATAGCTCCCACAGTAAACGAGATAACAACAGAAAGTAGAATACCCGAAATAATGGCGAATGCCTTGCTCGTATTAATGTACTCAATAAGGGCGCCGTAATCGGAACCTTGATTGATTATTTTAATTATTGAAACGGCAACGGCAGCGCCAAGTAGCTCAAAAACTATTGACACGGTTGTAGATGTTGGAAGCGCAAAGGTATTGTATAAATCGAGCAGCAAAACATCAGTGATCATTACCGCAAGAAAGATTACCATTATCTCATTTAAATAAAACTGGTCCGGATTAAATATACCTTTTCGCGCAACCTCCATCAATCCGCTTGAAAAAGTAGTTCCGGCTAAAATTCCCAAACTGGCAACTATCATAATTATATGCCTCGGTGCAACATTGGAGCCAATTGCGGAATTAAGAAAGTTAACTGCATCATTACTAACGCCGACTATCAAATCGGAGATTGCAAGGATGAAGAGTATTACAACAATTACAAGATAAATTTCCATTGAATTTTTAAAAACCTATGTTTTTTACAGTTTCTTATTTAATTTAATGATGTAGTGTAAGTTAATTTACTGTTACAGTAAAATTAAATAATTGTTAAGTTTTTGTTAAGGTTTCAGTAACCTCAAAATTATTCTAAAATAAATTCTTTTTTGCAAAAATTGCCAATGAATTCAGTTCAAAATTTCTTTCAAAAATATCCAAATCTAATTGCTGCAATAAAATTAGTATTTTTCCTCTACCTGTTTTTATTTAGTCTTCAATTGATGGGTGATTCATTAAAACTTTTCGGAAAGGGATTTTCTGAAACTTTAATAGCAACAACATCAAATCCGTTTGTAGGATTATTCATCGGTATACTCGCAACTTCATTAATTCAAAGCTCATCCTCTACTACATCTATTGTTGTGGGCATGGTTGCCGGGGGAGCCTTAACTATCGATACCGCTATTCCAATTATAATGGGCGCAAATATTGGAACTTCAATTACCAATACAATTGCATCACTCCCTCAAATTAACAGAAGTAATGAGTTCAGAAAAGCTTTTGCTGCGGCGACTGTTCACGATTTTTTCAATTTCCTTTCAGTCATAATCATTTTTCCAATTCAGCTTGCAACTAATTTTTTGGGAAAGTTTGCAACAACACTTGAAAAGCTTTTTGAGGGAATCGGTGGCTTGACATTTTTGAGTCCGATTAAAATAATTACAAAACCGGTTGCAAAGTATTTGATTGAAACCTTTACTTCCGTTATTGAAAATAAAGAGGTAGCTGCATGGGTTTTACTGATTATAGCAGTATTATTTTTATTTATTGCTCTAAAGTATATGGTGGCATCATTAAAAATATTAGTAGTCAGTAAAGCAAAGGATTGGTTTGATAAATATTTATTTAAAACTGCATTCCGTGCTTTTTTCGTTGGAATTATTCTGACTATATTAGTTCAAAGCAGTTCAATTACAACATCACTTATGGTTCCATTAGCCGGAGCCGGCTTATTAACATTAAGGCAAATATTCCCTTATACGCTTGGATCAAATATTGGCACTACTGTTACCGCTATGCTTGCCTCATTAATCACTGAAAATCCGGCAGCTATTATTGTTGCATTTTCTCATCTATTGTTCAACATAAGCGGAATTATTATCTGGTGGCCGCTTGGGCGAGTACCGATATTTATTGCAGAAAAATTTGCCGATTATTCCACAAGAAGTAAAATTATTCCCGTTGCGTATGTAGTAATTTTATTTTTTATTATACCAATTTTAGTAATATCAATTTCCAATTGAGGTAGATTATGATTAAAGAAATTTTAGCTGTATTTAAGAGTGATAGTATGATGGACCGTGCGTATAAAAGATCTTACGACATGATATATTTAACTCAGGAAATGTTTATAAAGGCAAAAGATGTATTGCGTTACAGCGATCATAATGTAGTCGATATCGATATAAATGATCAAGACATTGAAGTAAATAAATATCAGCGGGAAGTAAGAAAAGATGTACTTAAACATTTAGCTCTTGCGGGCACAGATGAATTATCATCTGGATTGGTTTTGGTTACATTGGTTATTGATCTGGAAAGAATTGGTGATTACACGAAAAATATAGTTGAGATCGCTGAGAATCATCCTCAGAAATTATCTGCTGGCAAATTTGAACAAGAAGTTGTCGAAATGGAAAAAGCCATAGAAATTAATTTTCAAAAAACTATAGAGTGTTTTAAAAATGCTGATGAGGATGCTGCCCGACATTTGGTTAAGGAATACAAGTGGGTTAGCAGAAGCAGCGATGAGATTTTGATGTCATTGGTTAGAGGAGAGGAAAAAACTCTCACTGCCGGATGTACAGTTGCTCTAGCATTGTACATAAGAGCATTAAAGAGAATTAATTCTCATTTGCGAAATATAGCTTCAAGTGTTGTTAATCCTTTCCACAGAATAGGTTATAAGCCGAAAAAGAATAAAGATAAATAAAGTCTTATCTAAAAAGCTGAGACCTGTCAAATCTATCAAAAAAAATCTAGTGCGGAAAAAAGAAAAATCTATTAATTTTCCTTTATTAAATTGATTTTATCTTAAAATTATTTAATATGGTATAAACAATTTCCTCAAAAAACCCACTGGAGGAATTATGTACTTCAGATTCTTATCACACATTATTTTCTTTTTAATATTAACTGCTCATGTTATAACTCCTTTTCAAAATGAAATTCCAATAACTACTTCATCGCAGGAAGCATTAAGCTTTTTTCTTGAAGGGAGGCATAAGTACGAGAATATACAATACGCGACAGCAGCAGCCCTTTTTGACGAAGCAATAATTACTGATCCCGAATTTGCAATGGCTTATTTGTATAGGTCAAGGTCGGGAGGTGGATTTAACATATCGCGCCAAAATCTTGATAAGGCAGTTAGTTTGATTGATAAAGTAACCGAAGGTGAAAAACATACCATTTTATTCTATAAAGCCTTTGCAGATGGCGATGATGTTGAGCAAAAAAAACATATAGAATATCTACTCAAAAATTTTCCATACGATAAGCGGACCCATTTTAGTGCAGGAATTTATTATGACTTTATAACCGATTATCCAACTGCACTAAAACATTATATTGAATCCACACGCTTGGATAAAAATTATGCTGCGGCATTTAATAAAATCGGTTACTGCTTTTTTGATTTGGAATATTACAAAGCTGCCGAAGAAGCATTTCAAACTTACATTAATCTAATTCCAGATAGTCCAAATCCATATGATTCTTATGCCGAGCTATTGTTAAAAACGGGAAGGTATGATGAATCAATTGAGCAATACAAAAATGCTTACAAAAAGGATTTGCTCTTTACTTCTGCACTCTCCGGCATTGGCAACAATTATATATTCAAGGGTGAGTTCGAAAAGGCGCGTGAATATTATCAGAAACATTTCCGAAAGACTGCATTCTTAAATGAGAAAATTAATGCTCTCAAACTTGAAGCTATTTCACATGTACATGAGAATAATGTTAAGATGGGATTGGAAGTTTTTGCCCAGCTTAAGGCTTTAGCGGAAAAAGAAAATCTAGTTACCGACGCCATTGAGGCAAATCTAAGTGCCGGACTTTTATCAATTGAATTTGGACCGATGGACAAGGCATTGGAGTATTTGAATAGAGCAGACGAAATGACAAAAATGTCAGACCTGCCAGAACCAGTAAAAGAAAATTATCTTCTGCAATTCCAAAGAAATTATGCTTTCTACCTAATCAAAAACAATAGTTTAACTGAAGCAAAAACAGTAATACAAAATTATAAGTCAAGTGTTGAAAAAAGGAAAAATCCTTTGGAGCAAAAAGCTTATTATTCTTTAATGGCAATGATGGAAGCGACTAAAGGTAATTACGAAGAGGCTCTAAATTATTTTGGCAATGCTGATAAGGATGATCCATTTAATTGGTATTACATGGCAGATGCTTATCAAAAATTAGGTTACTTAGAAACAGCAACTGAACTTATTGTTAAAATTTCCAATTGGAATGAGAATAACCTAGAATACGCAATTGTAAAGCTTCATATTAAAAGTTAAATTTTAAAAAATCTAACCTAAAAAGGGGAGGAGAAATCCACTCCTTTTTTTATATTCGCTCCACTCGCCAATAAATTTTTCAGCTAACAGTATTTCTTCATATTTTGCCCTTAGAATAAATAACGGCAGCAAAACAATAATTACCATCGGTACGACTAAAAAACTCAAGGTAGCAATACCAGCTCCAAAATCACTTAAAATTTGAAATAAGTATTGCGGGTGCCGAATAGATTTGTACCATCCATCAGTAACTAATTTGTGTGATTTAAAAACAGCAATTTCCGGAGAGTAATACTCCCCAAGTTTTTTGTAAGTTATTGTTTGAAGCCATGAAAATGCAATGAACATTACGAGTCCGACTATTCTAATTATTGTATATTTTTCTAACATTTCGGCATTCAAAGCACCAATTCCAAAAACCGCTAAAATTTCAAGTATTACAATTAAAGCAGAAATATTTAAAGGTAGTTTTTGAAGATATGTTTTAGGACGCTTTTCAACATTTACAACCTTTGCCTTCATTCCCTTTTTTGATCCTGAAAAATTTGCAGCAATTGAGACAAACAATGCTAATCCTAAAAGTATATTAATTGGGTCCATGTGCTAAAATTCCCTAAAATTGTTATAATAAAAAGAGTAGTTAGTCGACTAATCAAAATTTGATAAACATTTATTCATGAATTCTACATGTCAAAGTTACCTTAGATTATTAGATATTGCAAATGCTAGCAGAATATGTAAGAATATTAAAAAATAAATAGTTAGCACAAAATTTGAAAGAATTAAGCAAAAGATATTTTATACAAATTTAATTACAGAGCTATTTGGAAGGAAGTTTATGAATACTGGACAAATGATGATAACACTCGGCGCAATGATGCTTTTAGGTACTGTAATTTTAAAAGTAAATGCCGGTTTTCTTAACACAAATAATGTGCTGCTCGATTCCAAGTTTGGGGTACTTGCCGTATCAATTGCAACATCTGTAATAGAGGAAGCAACAGGAAAAGCGTTCGATGCAAATACTGATTCAAACTCGGTGGATAATTTAGCGGATTTAACCTCTCCCGGTTCGCTCGGAAAAGCTCCTTGGGAAGTATACCCTTTTTTCAATGATTTTGATGACTATAATGGGTTAAACATAGTTGACAGCACGAAGTCTTCAGCAATGTTCAACATTCAGTGCGTAGTTGATTATGTAAATTCTGCCAATCCAGAAGTTCCAGCGGGAGTTAGGACTTGGCACAAAAAGATTACAGTAACAGTCAGCAGTAAATCTATGGAAGATACGCTGCGGATGTCCTCAATTAATAGCTATTTTTATTTTAGATAGGAAAAAAAATGGGATTTAGTACACTAATAGACATTCTCGGTTCGACCATTGTCGGAGGACTGCTTTTACTTATACTATTAAGATTAAATGAAGCTTCGACGGAAAATACCTATGTATATGGCGGTGATCTTCTCGTTCAACAAAATCTTGTTTCGGTGGTTGAATTGATGGAATATGACTTTAGAAAAATTGGATATTGCAAAATTTGGGAAAACATTCCCGACCCCTCAAAGGCAATTCTATTTGCTGACTCAAATAGGATAACATTTTTAACGGATGAAAGAACAAATTCAAATCCAAGTGGTGATGGTATTGTTGATACCATGTCTTATTTCCTTGGACCTGCTTCGGAATTAAGTGGAACTGCAAATCCAAGAGATCGAATGCTTTATAGAGTAGTCAATGGACAGAGCCTATCTGCCAATCTCGGTATTACACAATTTAAACTACAATATTTTGATGCTTTGGGAGATTCAATTTATTTCCCTATTGCTGTTCCAAGTGAAATATATACAATGGAAATTAATTTAAAAGTTGAAAACGTCGCAGCTTACGATGAAAATTATTCATCAGCTTTTTGGAAACAAATAAGGCTTGCAGCACGCAATCTTAGAAATCGTTAAGGAGAAAAAACAATGGGTGGAAAAGGAGCAATACTACTGGTACTTGGCTTCAGCCTAATTTTGATGGTTGCAAGTGCGAACTTCGGAACTCTATCAACAAGGTCTGTTGAGAATTTCGGGGATTACTATTATCAAACTGTAACCCATAACATTGCTGTTAGTGGTGCCAATATGGCTGCAAATAGTTTTTTTATTAATCAAACGCAGGCAGATTATTCAAATGTCACAAATTTTGAGGGCGGAATAGTAAAAACTGCTCTAAAAACAATAGATCCTATAAGAAATTTAAAGGAAATTACCTCTGTTGGAGAATTTCAAGGTGTAACAAGTACAGTTGTCGCGAGGCTCGAACCAAGCAAGTTTTCAAAATTTGCTTACTATTCAAGATATGAGCCCTCAAATATTTGGTGGACATATAATGACACTGTGTGGGGACCTTTCCATACTCAAGGCAACTTGCAGGCATATCGGCATCCTGTATTTCATGGTAAAGTTACGATAAAAAATAAAGTAAAGTACTACACTAATAAAACAAAAGATAAACCGCGTTTTTACGGTGGGTTTGAACAAGGGGTAGATCTACCTCTTCCTCCAAGTGGCATATCTGATCTAAAAGCCGCAGCGGCTGCTAACGGAGCAACATTTTCCGGGAAAGATACGGTATTTGTCACATTTGTACAGGATAGTATAAAATATAAATTTGCAGCTAACGATGCATACACAACAGTACTGGGAAGTGCATTTGCTCCAAATGGGGTTATATTTGCTGATCAGGCAATTCTCCGATTAAAAGGCACTGTAAAAGGCCGTTATTCGGTTGTTGCAGATGGACCAGTTGGAAGCAGCAGTAAAGGAAATATTTACCTTGATGATGATATAGTTTATAATACTGATCCGCAAATTGATCCAACATCCTCTGATCTCTTAGGTATAATTTCAAGAAATGATGTTTGGATGACTGATAATGTACCTAATCACGGAGATATAAATATTCATGGCTCCATTTATGCTGAAAAAGGTGGATTTGGTGCTGAGAATTACAACACACGCCCACCAAGCGGAACGATCAATTTGCTGGGAGGAATTATTCAAGATACAAGAAGGGCAGTTGGTACGTTCAGCGGCGGAGCAATTACACATGGATTTGCCAAACGGTATATGTACGATAAAAGATTGATGCTTGCATCACCACCGTTTTATCCTGGTACAGGTCAATTTGAAGTAGTTTCATGGTATGAATAATATAGAATTTTCTAATTAAGAATTTCTTGATAGTTCATTTTATTTCAAACTTTATCATAAACTGAAAATATATTGAGTGGAGTAAAGTAATATGGGCGGAAAAGGTGCAATACTACTTGTACTGGGATTCAGTTTGCTCTTTATGGTTGCAGGGCAAAATCTTGGCAATCTTTCAACACGATCTGTTGTAAATTTAAGTTACTATTACATTCAATCCAACGCTCATAATATTGCTCTAAGTGCAGCAAATATGGCAGCAAATAATATTTTTTTCGATAAGAATTGGACAGCCGGATATTCAGATGTTCCTTTCAGTGACGGCAAAATGGATGTTTTCGTAGAATCAACGGGAACTCAAAAAACGCTTATTGCTGTTGGCAGTTATGCCGGAGTTTCAGATACAATTAGAGTGATACTCGACCCAAGTTATTTTTCCAAGTTCGGAAATTTTTATTCTACTATGACCGCATTACCCGCAACCGGAGATACATTTAACGGTCCGTTTCATTCTAATGGAACAATGTCCACATGGGGCACACCTGTTTTTTGGGGAAAAGCTACAAGTAAAAATGGATTAGTAGCAACTGGAACCCCTCCCGATCCCAAATTTTATGGGGGCTATGAGAGCGGTATTGACATTCCTCTTGAATTTGATACAACAGGAATGAGATTTCAAGCATCAACTTCAGGAAGAGTCTTCAGTGATACAGCCGGTTTGGGAAGAAGAATTGATGTCAGACTTGAATTTAAGGCATCAGGAAATGTTGAATATCGTTCGATGATTAATAACGATGGAATTTGGAGTGCTCCTGTGGATACCCCCCTTGTTAATCTTGCGTCAAACGGAATTATATTTGTTGAAAAAGGAAATATTGAAGTAAAAGGAATTTTGAACGGCAAAGCTACAATAGTTGCCTCAAAAAAAGGTTTAGCAGGCGCTGGAAATATATATCAAACGGACGACATTAAATATGCAAGCGATCCAAGGAGTAATTCAAGTTCTCAAGATATTTTAGGAATGGTTGCTGAAGATAATATTCGTATTGTAAATAATGCCAACACTATTGGGCAGGACGTAATTACGCAAGCATCTATGTTTGCAAAGAATGGGAATATTGGACCTGATGATGGTCTTGTTAATCAACCCTCACTTCGAAGTTGGAGAATATTGGGAGGATTAATTGCAAAAACTACAAGAGTGACTGCTAATTACAACGCAACCGGACCCACCAACGGACTTAAGTTTGTTCATGATTACGATGACCGCTTCATGACGATGGTTCCGCCAAGTTTTCCACATACAAGATTTTATGAAATTGTTTCATGGTATGAATAAAATAAAACCCCACAACCTTACAAAAAAAAGCCCCGAATTTTCGGGGCTTTTTTAATTACTAAAGTGCTCTAATTTAATAACTAATTCTTTTCAATAAAATCCACGACTTCCCAATTTGGCGATGGATTGCCCTTAGGGTTGTCTAATGGGGCTGGTAATCCTTTAACGTACTCAACTGAGCAGCTAGTATGATGAACTTCGTGCAATTCTCCATTTATAAAAATTGACATTTTTGAACCCAAGTCTCCCGGTAAACCACTAACTGTCCAGCCACTACCATCATCCAAAATATCACCAGTGTTCAGTGTTGCAAGATTATATTCTGAAGAAGCATTACTTTGCTTGCTTTTACCTACGAACTTAACAGTAACGTTGGTTAATGGATCCCCAGTATATTTGAGTGATGTAGCCGCAATTTTACTTGTGCAAGCATCGCCACCACCATTTACGTTGCCTGGTATATCCAGTGCTATTTCACATCCCTCCTCAAAAACAACAACTATACTATAAGGACCAGCTGCCGCATTATTTTTGAATTCGAATTTAAGCTTTTCTTTATCACCCTTTTTAATCTGGCGATCTTTTAAATCTCCTATGAATTGTGTGAATGTTACACCTGCAGCATTCCAACTTGTTTCTTGATCGTAGATTTTTTTATCAAATTCAATTTTCTTTAAGGCTCCATTACTTTCAGGCCATAAAATATAAATACTTGAAATTGTTGCAGTTTCAGTTCCCTCGTTTTTTATTTCCCACTCTAGTTTTTTCTTATCGATCTTAACTTTTTGAGAACTTATCTCACAAGGACCTCCGCCATTCCCTCCATCCGGGCAAAGTTTTCCTCCATTTCTGCTATATCCATCAATTACAGTAAATAGTCCAAACACACTTCCAATGAAAATATCTTGTGAACAACTTGTATGTATTTTCACGTTGAGAATGTCATCAACATAGACTGAGATTTCTGTACTCATAGTTCCTTTGTCATCAACTCCTTCAAACGTGAATGTTGCACCAGCTCCAACAAAAGAATTAAAGATAGCAACTTCAGGTTTCTTCTGAACCACTTTGATTACTGCGCCGGGGCCGTTGTTTTGAAGTGTAAGCTTTGTAATTTTCCCATCACATTCTCCACAATCCTCACTAGGCGGATTATCAATAGATAAAGCCGCAGTAATCCATGTAAGAGAAGCAGGATTAGCTCTTGAACCATCAGAAATAAGTTCAACGGTAATGCTGCCAACACCAGCCGGTATTACAACTGGTAAAATCGGGCTGTCCCAATCTGCTCCATCATTACTGCCGAAAAGATCATTGGTAAACTCATCAACTCCATTTATGTTGACTCTGATTACATTTGGTCTGTTTTCAGCAACTGAACCGGCAAAGAATCCTAAACTTGCAGGTCGGTCTACATTTGAAGGAGTAAAATTAAAAGTTTGTGGCACTGTAACTTTCAAATCACCGCTAAAACCATCGAAAGCTAAATCCTGCCCGTCAAGCAACTGAATTTCCGAAGAGGTGCCATCATCGTAAATTACTAATATTCCGGCGCCATCATTTTCGTTGTATTCTTGAGGACCATAAAGCATACCATTATTCATCCCACTCACTTCAGCAGAAGACGGCATTCCCCAGTCATTTATATATTCATCAGTAATATCATATCGAAAAGATTCAAATGTAACTGCCTGTCCGGAGGCACTTTGATAAAAGTAAATAGGACCGCCAATAGATTCACCTGTAAACTCCACGGAATTTACAATAATGGTATTATCTCCATAGTCATTTAAATTGTTATCAAAGCCTCCAGTCCAATAAAGCAGAACTTGTTTAACGGTTGCACCTGAAGGGATTTCGCTTAAATCGATTGTTCCTGGCTGTGTAACTAAGCCCGTTCCAGCAACAATAAATCCCGAACCTTCTGCAATTGCAATCTCTGGAGGACCCAGAGTTTCAGTTCCTTTGTATAGGGTTTGAGAATTGCTTGATTCAGGCTCAACTGAATTAAGTTCTTCTTTACAGCTGTAAAAGAATAAACCTATTAGTAATACAAAAAACAATAATGAAAATAGTTTTTTCATTGTTACTTCTCCCATTGGTGATTAATATATTAATTTTTTTGAATAATTAGAGAATGCTTTTTCTATTTATGTTGTAAAACTTGCTTTTACTAAAAAAAACATCTATTTGTTGAGGTTAAATCAACATACTTAATAATAGCCAATTTGTCAATTGCTGTGCCGATTATAAAAACATAAAAAACGATTAAAATCGCACAATTAGTCTTAAATAAGATGTCTCATTTTGAAAGCCAGTGATGCAATGTCTCATTTAAAAACAAAGATTTTCTAGATTTAGAATTTTAAATGAAAATCCGACACTTTTAGGCATAATATCTGTGACTTATTAAACTATAACAAATAGTGTCAAACATGGAGTGTATTAATGAAAAAGTTGGTTTTTATTTTTGCTTTAAGTATTGGTTTATTGATGTTGGGATGTGACTCGTGCGATAACGAAAATCCTAGTGTTCAATTAGTAAATAACGGATCAGGTAAAGTTGATATTCAAGTTAAAACCTCTGGGGGCAATACTGAGAATATAAATAATATTTTACCGGGAACTGCTTCTGAAAGGAGAACTTTTGCATTTGGAACAATAGTATTTATAATAGCAATTCAAGGGGTTACCGATAATGTTGTTTTTACACTCCAGACATTAACGTGCAAGGAATATACTGTTACAATTAATCCAGATAATTCTGTGAGTTCTTTAGTAAATAATAGAGATTAGCTTTCATCGTAAATAAAAGCAGCTATTTTCTCTCTACAAATCTAACAAACATTAAAATGTTGTGCAGCAGCATTAAAGTTCCGTAGATTACTCGATAATACTTTGCTTTGCTTCATCAAGATTGTTATAGATATCAAATACTTTGTCAAGTCCTGTGATAAAAAAAGTTCTGATCGATTTTATTTCTGAGTTTAAGACAAGTCTAAGTTTCCCATCAGATCCTTTTATTTTCTTGAGTATTACGACCATTGCACCTATAAATGTTGAGTCAATTATGTAGGCGTTTCTAAGATCTATTATAATTTTTTTTTGACCATTGCTGATCATATCTAATACATATTCTTTAAATGGAATAGCATTTTGTGTATTCGCCAATAATAAATCTAATTCTAAAATAACAGTATCGCCCAATTCTATTTCTACCTTCCTAATAAATAACCCCGCTTCAGCTATTCTATTATCTGCTGTCATTCAGTAAACCGCCGGAAAATTATTTAATGTCTCAACGTATTATCGCATGATCTTTTGGAAAATAAAGACTAAGAAGACTGTGTGCTAAATTTTTATGAATTATTTTAAATCGAAGATGTAAAAATTACCAGATTTTTATATATTAATTCTGTTTTTTTACTATATTTGATTCAAAATTTAGGGTTAGAATGGATAAAAATTCAAGAATTCTTATAGTTGATGATGACGAAACGCTTTGTTACCTCTTGAAGGAGGAACTTGTTCAAGAAGGTTTCAAAGTAGATATAGTGCACGACGGCAGTGAGGCAATTGATAAACTTAAGTTTAAACCTTATGATCTTATACTTCTTGATCTTGAAATGAAATTTATTCATGGCGAGGATGTATTAAAAACAGTAAATCAAAATTATCCCTCAATACAGGTAATTGTACTCACAGGCAAAGGTGATGTAAGTACTGCTGTTGAATGTATGAGACTTGGAGCCAGCGATTTTTTAACAAAACCTTATGAGTTTGATCAACTGTTAGTTAGAATTGAAAAAGCGCTCGCGTTAAAAAATCTTGTTATCGATAACACAGTTCTCAAATCTCAAATTTCTCAAAGAGGTTCATCTGAAATAATTGGAAAAAGTCCTAAAATTTTAGAAGTAACAGAATTAGCTAGAAGAGCCGCCGCTTCACACTCAAACATATTGCTCGAAGGGGAGACCGGGACAGGAAAAGAATTATTTGCAGAATTTATTCATAAAAATTCACCTCGTAATAAAAACCCATTTGTTGTTATTAACTGTGCATCACTTCCGGATCAACTTTTAGAGAGTGAACTTTTTGGTTATGAGAAAGGTGCTTTCACAGATGCAAAATCATCCAAGCAGGGCTTGGTTGAAATTGCGGAAGGCGGAACACTTTTTCTTGATGAGATTGGCGAACTTAGTTTAACACTGCAGCCAAAGCTTTTAAGGTTTTTGGAGAATGGTGAGTTTAGAAGACTTGGCGGAGTTACAACATTAAAATCAGATGTTCGTGTAATTGGCGCAACAAATAAAAATTTAATGGAAGAAGCAGAGAACAAAACTTTCCGCCGTGATTTACTATTCAGATTAAATGTTATCACAATTACTATTCCTCCTTTGCGTGAAAGAGGAAAAGATATTCTATTATTATCCGAATATTTTATTCAATCCAAAGTACCAATTAGATCTAGCAAAAACTTGAATACTGAAGCGGAAAAATTATTGCTGAATTATAGCTTTCCAGGCAATGTTAGAGAACTAGATCATACAATTGAAAGAGCTATTATTTTTTCTGAAAGTAACGAAATTAAACCGGCAGATCTCAATCTTCCAAAAGTTAGTTTTGAATATGCTGCCGAAGCATACAGTGAAAACGATGAAGTGTTAAAACTTGATGAGATTGAAAAAATCCATATTAAAAAAGCACTCAATCATTATAACTGGAATAGGGAAGAGTCGGCACGAATGCTTGGTATTAGCCAGAAAACACTTTATTCAAAAATTAAAAAGTATAATTTAAAATAAAATATCAGTTTAATTATTTAGGATATTATTTAATTTATTTATGAGCCAAACAGATCAGTCGAATTACAAGGAAAAAGAAAAACAGCTAAAATCTGTTGCACATGATTTAAATAATATTCTATCCAGCACGCTTCACAGCATTACACTTCTCAAACAAAAAATTGATAGTGAATCAGAAGAATATTCACTTATCGAAATTTTAGAAAGCAATTCCAATAAAGCATCTGATATTCTTGAGGATATTCTTGACGGCAAAAGTTCGGTTAATCGGATACTGAATATTCCTAGAATAATTAATGAAGTACTTCTTGCATTTTCAAATACTTTGCCTCCCGATATAAAAATTACAACTGACTTTGAAAGTGATATTTATAAAACATTCGGTTCACGTTCCGAAGTTTATAGAGTAGTAATGAATCTTCTTCTAAATTCAAAAGAAGCTATTGACGAAAAAGGAGTTATCTCACTTTCGCTTTCAAATTATAGTTCCTTATCAAAGTCAAATAAATTTGAGGGAGTTGAAGAAGGTAATTATGTTTTATTAACTATTTCAGATACTGGCTGTGGAATAAGTCCCGAAAATCTGAACGATATTTTTTTAGACGGATTCTCTACAAAAGAAAAAGGAAGAATTTCCGGACTAGGGCTGAACATAGTTAGTACAATTGTAAATTCTATTGGTGGTCGAATTTTTGTTGAAAGTGAGTTGGAAAAGGGAACTCAGTTTTCAATTTTATTGCCCGAGTATAAAAGAAGGGAACTTCCTAAAGTTGATGGAACTCCTAAAACTATTTTAGTCGGGGAGGACGATCAAACTCTATTAAAACTTTTATCGGAATTGTTGGAGTCATATAATTTTAAAGTACTTAAAGCTGATAATGGAAAAGAGGTGCTTCGGAAGTTTAACGGGACTGATAAAATTGATTTAGTAATTATCGATAAAAAAATGCCATCACTTGATGGGCTGGATTGTGTTAAAAAATTAAGAGACAGGAAAATTAACATCCCGGTTATTCTTTCTACAGGTTCAAAGGGGGAAATTAGACAGGGGCTATTGGAAGAATTGAAGATTGAAAAAGTATTAAATAAACCTTATGACTTTGAGCAAATGCTCTCACTAATAGAAGAATTAGTTTACTGATTCCTTCTCATTCTCGGGCTGCAGATTAATCATCTTTAAATTATTTAAGTAATCAATAAAAATTGGTTTTTTAATTGAACTTAATTTTTCGAGAATATCAATAATGTCATGCGTAGCTTTTTCAATAAACTCAACACGTTTTAATAAAAAATCAGTTGCTTGTTCGTTTTTATTTAGTTCTCTTCTAATAGCTGCAGTGGATAAATTTATTAATGTTAGCGGCTGCTTTATCTCGTGATTGGCAGTAACCACTGTTGCATTGAAGGTTTTTACTTTTTCTAATTCAAGTAGTAAATTGTTTGTCTCGCTGAATCTTAATGCAGAATTTATTCTCGCCAACATCTCGTCACGATTAAATGGTTTTTTTATATAATCGAAAGCGCCGGCATCAAAACCTTCTTTAATATCTTCTGCATCAGTCAAAGCTGTTACAAGTATTATAGGAATATTTTTTGTTTCTTCATTTGCAACCAGTTTGCGGCAAACATCAAACCCGGAAATATCGGGCATCATAATATCAAGAAGAATTAAATCCGGTTTTTCCTCAATAGTTTTTTGAATTCCTGTTTCGCCCTCATAAGCGGCAATCACTTCAAAACCAGCACGCTTTAACCTATCCTGCAAAATAAATACGTTATCCGGCTGATCATCGACTACTAATATTTTTTTCATTAGGATTTTATTTGTTGTGTTTTCTTTAGACCATTTTCAACCTTTAATGCAATAGCGGAAGTGTCAACAGGTTTTGTAAGTATATCATCAAAACCGTTTCGCTCAATAATATCAATATCATCAAGCATTGCATGTGCTGTCATTGCCAAAACCGGCAAATCGGAAATTGACTTATCGTTTCTAATTCTTTTTATAGTCTCAAATCCATCCATCTTCGGCATCATAATGTCAAGTAAAACCAAGTCGGGCTTCAATTTGTCAATTGCCAGCAGGCATTCAATTCCGTTCTTTGCAGTTAAAGTTTTATACCCCAAGTTACAAACAATTTCACTAACAGTAAATAATGTATCTTCATCATCATCTACTATTAGTATTGTACCCTTTGAAGGTGTTTTTTCATCAGAGGGAACTGCCTTTAACCTGAAGTTCAATGAGGAATTGGAATAGGTCCATCCCTGATCCATATTTAATCTTTTACGGATCAGTTTAAGAATATCGAGAGGGTGGTGCTGTGCTTTTCGTGTTAGATTTTTAATTGCACTATTAATTCTGCTTATTTCACTTTCACTTAAATTTTGTGATATGCTTAGTACAACTGGAATTAAGCGTGTGCCGGAATTTTGCTTTATTGTGTTTATAAAATTTAGTTCGTCAAAAGAGGGTGCAATAAGATTTACTAATAATAGATCCGGTTTACTATCGGCAATTACTTTAAATGCATCATCTTCAACAAAAATATTATTAATTGTGTATTCTTCGCCGATATCTTTTTTTAATGCTTCAATCGCACCATCGCCATAATCAATTGTTAAAATGCTTTTAATCTTACTCTGCTCGAACGATTCAATATTTTTTATGATTGATTTAATTCTCTCCTGTGAGGAATTCTTAAATAGAAAATCAAAAACATCAAACTCGTAGCAAAGGTCTTCTTCTTCAAAAATAGATGCAGCAACAACAGGAATATTCATTGTTGATTCATTGTTTTTTAATTGCATCAAAATATCCCATCCGCTCATATCCTCAACATCTAAATCAAGTGATATTAAATCGGGAATATTATTTTTTGCAGCCTCAATGCCCTCCTTGCCTGTATTATAAATTATTGTTTCATACTCATCGGAGTCTAAATATTTTTGAAGGGTTCTATTGGTATTAATATCTCTGCAAATCACAAGTATCTTTTTCTTGCCGTTAAAACTTTCGTTGTTGTAAATTAAATCTGATTCTAATTCTTGCTTGCTCTCTTCATCAACAGAAACGGAATTAGGAAGTATAAAAGTAAACTCTGAACCTTTGTTTAGTTCACTTTGAACAGTTAACTGTCCGCCCAGCAATTCGGAATACCTTTTACAAATAGCCAAACCTAATCCGGCACCGCCATACTTTCGGGATGTGCCGGTGTCAATTTGCCTAAACTCTTCGAATATCATATCGATATTTTCTTTATCTATTCCAATTCCGGAGTCAATCACTTTAAATTCAGCAGTATGATTTTCATGAACTAAGACTTTAAGTTTAACAAATCCTTCATCCGTAAATTTAATGGCATTGGTTATCAAATTTAGAAGCACATGTTCAATTTTACTTTTGTCGCTGTTGACAGAAAAATCAACATTGGTAGGGTACTCAATACTGAACTTAAAATTCTTTTCACTAATTAAAGGCTCAACAGAAGAACTAATTTGTTTTAAAAATTTATTCAAGCTAAAAGATTCTTTCTCAAGTTCAATTTTTCCAAAATCCAGTTTTGAGAATTCGAGAATATTGTTGATAATACTTAGCAGCCTTCTTCCATTTCGTAATATGATTCCGTTACGATCTTTTGTTTTATCAAGTATACCTTTTTCATTTAGAACAAGCTCTGATAAACCAAGTATTGAATTGAGCGGTGTTTTTAGCTCATGTGACATAGTAGCTAAAAACTGTGATTTAACTCGAGCAGATTCTAAAGCTTTCTGTCTTTCACTTTCAAGCTCTTCAGCATTTGCCGATAGTTCTTTGTGGAGTGCGACAAGCTTTTTATTTTGTTCAGTAATGTGTTCATTTTGATTTTGATAATCTTTATTTAGCTCACTTAAATCTTTAACTAGTTGTTCTGCATGCTCAAATGCGGCTGAGTTAGTTAAACCGACTGCTAACTGTTCGTGAATATTTTTTAAATAGAATTGAACATCCACAACCGGTTGAGAATGAGAACCTAATTCTAAAATTCCAATTACTGATTTGTTATATATAATAGGGTAGGTAACTAGGTAACAAATTTTAATTTTTGCTGCGGAAGTTTTTATCGTCGGGTGGTTCTCTGTAAATTTATACTCATAAGACTGTTTGTGTTTTATTACATTTTTGTAAAGGTCAATTTCTTTAGGAGAATTTAAATAATTTTCATCTACACCGTTACTTGCGAGTAGCCTTAATTCCTTTTTCTCATCGACAAGGTATAAGACTCCAAATGACAGACTTGTACTTGAAATTATTTTAGTAAGTGCAGCTTCAGAAACTTCTGCAAGTGAAGGGTTTTCATTAATGAGTGTTAGAAACTCGGAATAATCTTTTTGATCTCTGTCCTTATTTTTCAGTTCATCCATCATTTGATTAAAAGCTGTTCCAAGTCGCCCAATTTCATCGTTAGTAATAATTTTTACACGATGATTTAAATCTCCGCTTCCAGAAATTTCAACACTTTCGGAAATTAAGCCGATTTGTTTTCTCAAACGTGTAGTTGAAAGAAGTATAAAAATTAATGAAAGAAGTATTCCCGAGGTTATCAGAACAAGCATAATCAAATTCATTGTTGATCTAAACTTTTGTGCTTCGGAAGATCTGTTGAATACGAGAAAGCTTAAACTTTCGGCTGGACTCAATACATTTTGCGGATTGTAAATTGAGGCAAAATAATCGGTTGTTTCCAAATCTTTTCTAAATACAAATTTTGAATTTTCTGATTTCAGTTTTTGAATTGATTCATCAATTTCATTTTCAATTATTGTGTTTGAGTATTTATTGGAGACAGCAATTAATTTGTTATTAATAATTAATGCTATATCAACATTAATTTTTTCACTTATTGAATCAAGAAAATTTTCGTTGATGATTTTTCCGAAGTAAACGGTTTGCCCATTATCATTAATCTGGTAATCAAATACAATATAAGGGTGCTTCGCTACAAAATCACTAATTGTTCTAACATTTCTATCTTCAGCAACTATTTGTTTATTTTTATAATAGATAAATTCTACAGCAGAATTAGAATTTACGGCGAATAAAAAATCAATGTTCTTACATCCATAATCTTTTTTAGTAAAGGTACCGTTCCTACTAGAAATTTTATCAAACTCATTCTTCATGCTCACTATTTCATTTTCAAAACGATTTATAAAATCATTTTTAGAATAAAGCAGTGAATTAAATTGCTGTGATTGAAGCAGCTTATTAGCGACTGAATGGTAAATAATAGTTGAAGCTGCGGAAACTACTACAACTATTAGAAAAGTTATTAGGAGTAACTTGGCACTTATTTTCATTTTTTTATTGTTGTAATACTGAACGAATTGTAATTATTAACTCATCAAGATCGTAAGGTTTACCAATAAATCCATCGGCACCAAGTCGGGAGGAATCCATTGCGCTTTTTACATCAGCATAAGCGGTAAGCACAATAATTTTAGAATTTTGTTCCGATTCTTTTAACTTCCTTAAAATATAAAAGCCATCGTTACCGGGAAGTTTGAGGTCGAGCAATATTATATCGACCTCATGATTTTTATCTAAATATTCAAACACTGCATCAGCTCGTGTAACGAAATCAGTAGTATATCCTACTTCTTTTAACTCTTCTGAAAGTAGAGTGCAAAGACTTATGTCATCATCAACAATAAGAATTGATTCCATTTTAAATTTAATCCTCGCTGTCGTCTGATTTATTTTTAAATTTGTATTTTTCCATAAAGGCATTTGAATTTTTGATTTCATCCTTTATAGGATTGCCTTTATCCATTGTAACTCTTTCCTTAAGAGTAGGAATAATTTCTGTTTTAATTAAAATTACTACTTCTTTTTTGGTTGTGCTTTCTGAATCATAACCGGTTAGATATCTAATTCCAAAGACCCACCAGGGAAGATCCTTTAAGAATGGTATTCCTCTTCTAGTTGAGATATCTTCATTAATAAACAATCCTCCAATAACAGTTTCCTCGCCATCTAGCATAAGTACTTCTGTATTTGCGGTTTGTTTAAATATTTCAGTAGTTATTTGCCCTGGAGTTGCAGAGCTTCTTTCAACATCAATTTTTAATAGTACGTAATCAACACCGTCTTCTGAATATAAGTAAGGTACAACTTCAATTATAGTACCTGTTGAGATAAATACATCAGTTACATTACCAGCAAAATCTTTTTGTTTAATTGATATATCAGAACCAATCTGAATACGTCCTTTATTTTTATCTCGTACTTTAATTGAAGGGGATGCTATAATCTCACCCAATTCTTCAGTTTCAAAGAACTTGAATAATGCGGTAGCTGTACCATCCCAATCACCCATAGAAAAACTAACATCTTCTGGTCCAATCGTAAAATCAGGAGGTCTCTCAACTTGCTGAGTAGCCGCAGCTGTATTTAAATTTGCCTGCTCTTCTCTTTCTTCAGCAAATGTTCTAAAACCAGAACCGACATTAAATCCGTCTTTTGATAAAAGCCATTCCCAGTTAATTCCTCTTTCAGTGAACTCGCTAGTATTTGCTTCGAAAAAGATTGCAGAGATTTTTACTTCTCTTGAATTTACCGGGGCATAAACCTCATTCGACATAAGCGAAGCCGGGTCCACCTTACTCTTTATAACAATAACAGTTTCGCGTTCTTCATAAACTAAATTATTGTATTGAACAATTATTAAAAGAGCTTTCATATAAGGCATTCTATCTATTTCAATTCCAATCGGTGTTGAAAGTTTGACCGTTGAAACAATTTTTTTGCCTGTAAGTCTTTCACTCATTCCGCTCATCACTCCAACTGCTTGATCGAATGGAATGTTTTCGGACAATGTAATAAGCTCTTCAGGGCTAACTTGACCGCTTAATTGTTTTTCTAATTGCTTTTGCGAAAAAGCAGGCAGTGCGGTTACAATTAACATCAGATATACTAGTAGTGCTTTCATTTGAATTCTCTATGTTTATTATTTTATTCTATTCCGAGTGAAACTTTTTCTATGATTCCGCCTTTATTCAAAATAAAGGTTACTTGGTTCTTTTTATAATCTACATCAGTTACATAACCCAGGTAAACTTTATCACCTTTATTAACAACGTAAGTCGAATCTGTTGCTCCTGAAAGGAATGCTCCTTCGGGCAGTAAGGCTAATAATTGTGCTGCTTGTACATCAAGTAAATTATCCGTATTCGGTGGAATTTCTTTTCTTATAAGAGGGTAAAAGATGTCATAAATTCTTTTCGGGACTATATTATTTTCTTGAAAACCAATTGAAGCAAATCTATCCTCATTTGAAAAATAGACAGATACACTCATGTCGTATCCTACTAAATAATTAGGATGTCCGTCTTCGTCAACATCAATAATATTAGTCATATTTGAAGAGGCAATCTTTTTTAGTCCTTTACTTTTTTCAATAGCATAGACAAGTTTATAAAGATCATTAAAGGTTGCCGTACCAAATAATCTATATTCATAGTGACGGAAATGCTCATCTTCGATAAGTTCTCTAAATTCAATATTCACAAATGATCTAGAGGAAAACAGCGAACTTATATTCACAATAAAATTATAAAAATCATACTGTGTAAGGTTAACGGGAATGTTAAACTTACGAAGATTAAGAATTGAGTCCAGTTTGGCAACTTCAACATTTAAACCTTCCAACTGGCTTAATAGCTCGGCGGTATCATATGCATTAAGGTTTAGGGATTTTAACTCTTCATTTTTATCACTGATTTTTCCTTCCTGATAAAAAAATGTAAAAGCTGATCCGCCAAGTATAATTGCAACTAGTATTGCAAGTAGTATTAATGTGTTTTTTAATTTTCGGTCCATCTTATTTCGACCATTCTTTTGTTAGATTAAAAGTTAAGTTAAAAGCAAAAGTCTTTTTATCTCTTAGTGGTTCATAAAAAACGCTTTGTAATATTGCCGGGTCTTCAAATTCCGCAAATTCTGTTAATGATTTTCTGGAACTTGAAAATCCCTCGACGCGTAATTGAGTTTCATTTATCTTGCTAATTTTTGTAATCCAAAAGTTTCTTTTACTTCCTACAAATTCCGATACCTTTTGAATTGCTAAACTCCAAACTTCAGTTCCCTCGGCGGCTTCATCAAGTATAGCCTGGCTTTCTTCAAAGGATTCTATTTTTTGTTCAAGTGGAATAATTTTATCAATAATAGATTGATTCTCCGCCCGGATTTTAGTTAGTCTTTCTATCTCTACATCTATATCGCCCATCGTTTTATAATTTGATAGAACAGAGTATGTAAAGAAAAATGTTGCTGCAAAAAGGAGAGGGAATATTGCATAACTATGCCATCCCAATTGAATTGCTTTTTGGTTTTCATGTATATACTTAGGCAGTATATTTATGCCGTCAATTTTTTCATCAATTTCAACAAAGTAATCATTGGCTGCTGCAATAGGCACTACAAATGATGTAAGATTATTAACGGTTTCTTCATCAAGAAGGCTGGTATCTATACTATCAAACTTAAGTGCATTTACATCAGCTTCAGGGAATGTACTATAGAAGGAAAGAATAAAGTTTTCTGAAGTATCTTCACCGCAGAGTACAACATTATCCAACCTGGGTATATCACCCTTTTCCATTTCCAAAAGGATCTTTGAAAAATAAACATCATATGAATAAGAACTTTCCGTACCTATCTCTAACCTGGTACCAATATGCTTTAGTTTATCTCCTTCAAGAAATATTAAACTACTGTACTCTTTTTCGGTATATACAATAAGAGTAAGATCTTCTGGGAAGAATTTCATATTTCTAGAGACAAAATTAGAGATCGAAACATCAGCACTTTTAATAGTCGGAATTCTGTAGTATCGACGGTTATTAAAAAGAGCTAGTGAATCAACAAAGTTTACTGCAGGCTGACTTCCATCAATAAAAACACAAAGTAATGATGTTTCTGTAAATTTTACATAATCAATAGAATCTTTATTAACACCAATATTTTTTGTGCTTGATATGTCCTTAATTATTTCATCAAGCAGTTGTTTTTTATCGAGGGAAAGATCGCCTTCAAAAATATGATAGTTCAGCCCAGGCTCACTAATAACAGGAATAAATTCCGATTTGTTTAGCTGGAAATCACTTAAGAAATTGGCGATATAACTTATATCGGCACTATCTAAAGCGTTGCCATCATTATTTTCAAAATCAACATCCTCAAAAGAGAGGTCAGCGCTGCTGACATTAGTAAAATCAGTTGTGCGCTCTTCTGCTTCCGCATATTCGGGTTCGGGTTTATTAATGTGGGCAGAAAGTGTTCGGTGAAGTTTAATACCGTTTTTTGTTTTTGATAAAACGGCAAGTTTAATATCACCGGCTTCATAATATACACTGATTACTGGTTTCATTTATCCGATCGCTTTTAATAATTGTAACATTCGTGTTTTATTATTTGAGTATGCAAGAGCATTTTCACTTGAAATTTTTCTTTTCTTGTATAATCTTATCAAATCCTGTTCCATTGTTAACATTCCTTGCTGCCCGCCCTGGGTTATCATACCATAAATCTCACTTGTATTATTGTTTTTTATTGCAGCTTTTACGGATGGTGTGACGACGAGCACTTCTTTAGCCAATAGGCGTTTACCGTCCAGGCTTTCAACTAATTTCTGAGATATCACAGTTGTAAGAACATCTGCCAAACGATTTCTAACTCGTTCCTGTTCAACTGGGTTCACTTCTGCTATAATTCGGTCTATCGATTCGACCGCAGAAGATGTATGAAGTGTAGAAAATACTTTATGACCTGTATCTGTTACCTCTAAAGCAGCTAAAATAGTTTCCGGGTCTCTCATTTCACCAATAACTATAATATCAGGATCCTGCCTTAGGGATTGCACAACTCCGTCCTTAAAAGTTGGAACATCTCTACCAACCTCTCTATGTCTAATAATACAAGCTTCTGAAGTGTGAACGTATTCAATTGGAGCCGCAATTATTACAATATGTGCGGGGTCAAATTTATTGTGGTATCCTATTATTGAATCAAGAGTTGTAGATTTTCCGGAACCTGTAATCCCTGTTATTAGTGTTAACCCAAATTTTACATAGTTGTGACTCATTGATTTCATCGCATATGGGTGAAATTCTAATGAATCAATCGGACGAATGGATACCGCAATCGAACGCATATTCAACGCAAGCGAATCCAAATCAAAATAGGAGTCCGCTCTAAATCTAATATCCTTAGTTCCTTTTTCATAATAGAAAGAATAACTGAAATCAATATTTCGATCTTTCAAAAGGATTTTACGCTGGTTAGATGTTAGTAAGCTTAAGATTAGGGTAGTTGTTTCATCAGTTGTAAACTGAGGTAGATCTTTAACTCGTTCTTTTTTACCGAAAACTCTAAACCAAATATATCCATTATTGCCATGCCCGCCAATTTCAACGTCGGATGCGGAACGCTCAATCATCAAACTAAGGATTTTGTTCGCTAGTTTGTGAAGCATTAATTTATCTTCAGGATTTAGATTTTCAATATTGTCTGAAATGTAACTTACTCTTTCAGGTCCTAGGACAATTTCGGGGATTTGATTGGAAAAATTTTCTAATATTTCTTTTGCCGATCCTAACATTTTGGACACACTTCTTCTAGTTATTGATTGATTTATATCACATTATTATGGTCGAAAATTTTATGATTATGTTTAATCTTCCATTGTAGATGAAAGTACTTCCTCAAGCGAAGTTAATCCAGCTTTAACTTTTTCCAGTCCAGATTCTCTTAGATTAAGTGTCCCATCCTTTCTTGCCTGTTTCCTAATTGCTTCTTCATCAACTTCGTTGCCTGAGTTAACAATTATTTCTCTAATGTCTTTTGTAAAGTAGAGTGCTTCGTGTATTGCCATTCTACCTTTATAACCTGTTTTGTTGCACTTTTCGCAGCCGCATGCTTTGTAAATTTCATATTCCTTCCATTCATTTAAATCAAGCTTTGCTGCCGATAATACATCATTATCAAGTGTTTCAACTTTTTTCTTGCAATCAGGACAAAGCCTTCTAACAAGTCTTTGTGCAACAATAATATTAATAGCATAGGATATTAAAAACGGTTCAACACCCATTTTATAAAGTCTTGCAACAGCACTCGGGGCATCATTTGTGTGCAATGTGGAAAAAGTAAGGTGACCGGTGTTTGCTAGCTTAATAGCTGTTTCGGCAGTTTCCTTATCACGCATCTCACCAACGAGTACGATATCAGGGTCGTGCCTAAGTATTGAACGAATTGCCTGTTCAAAATTCATCTTGTAGCCAATCTTTAACTGCCTGGCACCTTCAATAACGTACTCAACAGGGTCTTCCACGGTAAGAACATTCTTGGAAGGATCAATAACCTGGTAAAGTGCAGCAACCAAAGTTGTTGATTTACCACTGCCGGTTGGACCTGTCATTATCACCATTCCCTGTGGTTGAGATATTGACTTTTTAAATGCATTTAAAGCGTAGCCGGTTAAGCCAATTTTGCTAATATCTTTTAATACTTTTCGATCATCTAAAATTCTAATTACAATAGTTTCAAATTTGTTTTTAAGTTCGGTACCAACCATCGGAAGTACTGAAACTCTATATCTAATAATATTATGATCAATTTCACGCTGTATAAATCCGTCCTGCGCGGATTCTCTTTCAAATCTATCCATGCCTTTTGCGCGGTCTTTTACTACTGCCATTACAGCTTCGGGCATTGTGTTTTCCTGAGTATGCCATAGCATAAGTTTTCCGTCAATTCTAAAATGGATTTCGGTTTTATTACCGCTTCTAGGAATAACGTGAATATCACTAACACCTTTTCTAACTCCTTCAACAAGTGCCGCTTCAATTAAATTTACTAGCGCACTTTTATTTATTTCCGCGTCTAATTCTTCTTCATTTAAATTGGATTCATCGGATTCAATTGAAAGTTCTTCATCAGATTCTTCAATCATCCTTAGGTATTCATTTTCAGGCGGGATTACAATTTGTATTAACTTATCGTAATCTTTTTTTCGGAGAAAATTTATTTCATATTTTTTTGCATTTATGGAATAGGCAATTTTACTCAATGACCTATCAGTGGGGTCAATTGCTGCGAGTATTAGCTTATCCCTCATTCTGCCGTTAAAACTAAATGGAATAACCTTGTGGGTAAGAAGCATCTTCTTAACTTCATCACTTTGTGAATCAATCATCTTTTTGATTTCTTCGATTTGTGATTCCGGTAATTCCTCCATGTTTATACTTAGTTCCTTAAATGCATAAAGAACAGCAACTTCCCTGAATATAAGATCATGGTCAAATCCAAATTCATCAACTAAAATTTGGGCTAAATTTCTTTTTAATTTTGTTTGGTCTTGTGTTTTTATTAAAAGAGATTTTTCTAAAAGTTCTGAATCAATAATTCCTTTTTTCAGAAGCAGGTAGCCAATCTTATCGGTCATTTCTAATTGAGTATCAAACATATGCCGGCTATCTCATCATTGGGTTTTTAGGACTGATTGTAGCAGTTTCCGCTGAAACTAATGTTAATGCTATCATTACAACCATAATTACCATAGCAATAAAAACCTGCACGAGTTCAATTATGTTTTTCATACGGAAGACTGTTTCACTTTCGTAATAGTTTGCAAGTTGTTTAGCGGTGTTTTTTATTGTACCGGTCTCTTCGGCGGAATGGAATCTTGAAATAGCAGTTTCAGTAAATACTCCGCTTGCTTCAAATGATTCAGTTAATCCAACACCTCTTTTAAGCATTAGCGGTATTGCAATGTTTTTTATCTGTTGTTCAAAAAATTTGTTACCTGTTGCTTCGGCAGCAATTTTTATTGGCTCTATACTTTCGGCAGCACCACTATAAAGAGTATAAAATACTCGACAAAAAACTTCTATTAAGGTTTTATGAATTAAGGATCCAATAACTGGCATCTTTAAAATGTGTTTATCAACAAAGAGTCTGCCTTTTTTTGTAGCGGCAAACCTCCAGAAAACAATTGGTGGTATTAGTACAAAGAGCGTAATTAAAACTGGGTTTCCAATTAAAAAATCACTAAAGTCCAAAGTAAATGCAGTCATCGGAGGAAGTTCTATATCGAACTTTGAAAATAACTTTGCAGTTGCAGGAAAAATATATCCTACATAAAACAGTACAGCTAAGAGAAGGACAAACAGAGTAATAAAAGGAGTAATAAGAGCACTCCTTAAATCTTTTCTAAACTGGTTTCTTCTTTCTAAAAATTTTGCTGTTGCCCGGTATATCTCTGCCATGTTACCACTCTTTGAAGCTAACCCTAACATATAAGCGGTAAATTTTCCAAAAATATTTTCGTACTGTAAAAATGTTTTTTGACTATCGGCACCCCTTTTTAGATCATTATTAATCTGTTTTAGAGTTTCCCTTAATGTTTTATTTTCAAGGTCGTTTACCAGCAGTGTCATTATTTCACTGTATGGTAATTTTTGCTCTAATAGTTCTGAACTGATCTTAACAAATGAGAGAATATCTTGATGAGGCGGTTTTGGAGTGTATTCAAAAAGATATTTATTAACTGATACTACATTGTAGCCAAGCTTGGTTAAAGCTTTCTCAACTTCTTCCTTATTAAAAGCTTTTTGTTCACCTTTGACAGGTTTTTCATCACCTTTTCTAATCTTATAAATAAACGTACATTTCTTTTCAATTTTATGGAGCTTTAACTTTTTCTTTTCGGCAATGGTATGAATTTTTTGCTTACCTGCCTTTAATGAAGGAGCATTTAAACTGCCGCTAATTGTTTGTCCGTTTAAGTTTACTGCGCTAAATCTTAGTTCAACCATGGCTTTTTGTTTTGTTTTAGATTAGAAAAGGGCTGCCAAATTTTTAATTTGACAGCCTTGAATTGTTGACTACTAACAGATTGTGAAATAACAAGTCTGTTGGAAGTTTAGAGGATAAGAGGAATTAACTTCCTGGAGTATAGACTGAGGTAACTGCAGTTGGTGTAACTGTTGTTACAATAGTCCAGTTATAGCCGCTATTTGCAAGTGGTGTGCCTGTGATTACTATTGAACCAGCACCGGCAGCACTAGGTGCATAAGTACCATTAGCATTAGTTGCAAGTGCTGGAGGAATAGCGAAATTTGTGAAGTCATTTCCGCCGCCTGCCATTGCAACTGGTTTTCTATAAAACTGCTGTGCCATAGCACCGATTGTTGTACAGTCTGCTACGATAGCATCTTTAGCTGCTTCTTCAGAACTAGCTGTGAACACATTGATACCAACTACTACTGCAATACCAACTATGATGACACCCAATACGATAAGTAATAATTGTTGTTGACCCATTGATGTAACTCCTATGTTATTTGAATGATGTTAATTGTTGAATCTTTTTTTATTTGCTTATTTATCTTAAATAAATGTGCCAAAGTATTTGGCGTTGTTTACGACTGTTTTTGTACATTTTTTTTGTTTTTAACATGTTTTAGCATTTTCTACATGTAAGTTTTTCTTAAAGTTTAATGAATTATCGCTGCTTGAATATCTTGTGCGGTTACAGTGACTGAAATACTGATAGAATCATTTCCAGTTACTACATCATTACCTATTCCTGTAATAACTATGTTATCTGCAGAAACAACGGCTTCATATCTGCCGGATGCTGTTACCAGTAATGAATTTGGTATTTCCCAACTGGTAAATTCTCTTCCGCCTCCGAGAAGTCCTTTTGGTCTCTGATAATATTGTTGAGCCATTGATGCCAGATTAAAGGCTTCATTAATCATGTTATCTCGTTTAGCATCCACAGCGCTTGTCCTGAAAACGGTTATTCCTAATATAACCGCAATCCCTACTATAATAATACCTAGTACGATTAGTAGAAGTTGTTGTTGTCCCAATTTTCAAGTCTCCGAATATTTGTGGAAATATTTTCAATTATTTATTACCCGATAAAGAATAATTATGCCAAATATATTGTTGGTTTTCAGATTGAAATCGAATAGTTTGCCATGCTTGGAGGCTGCCCTGAAAGTTTTACATGTAATTGCGAAAAACTTACAACAGTAAGATTTACTACTTTTTAGGTATAGTTTTGGGTGAATGAGCGCATTGATGCATAGATGAATGGGTGCAAGCTTGATTGGTTGAATTGATGATTGATTGGATGACTGACTGACTTTCTTATGGATTGTTAATTGTAAAATTGGACTTTGTAATTAGTAAACTTGAAACCAGTAACTAATAATTAAATCAATCTTTTAATCTTGATAATTTGATAATCCTGAAAACTTTTTTTTAACTAAACCGCGGCTTGAAGGTCCGAAGAATTATTTTTCTGATTAAGCCATTCATCAATGATAATTTTTAGGAACTGAATATTAATAGGTTTAGCGATGTAATCATTCATTCCGCCTGATAAACATCTTTCTCTATCTTTCATGCTGGAGTGGGCAGTTAAAGCTATTATTGGTATAGTACTGATATCACCTTCTAAAGCTCTAATTTTTTCAGTCGCGGTTATGCCATCCATTTCTTCCATTTCTACATCCATAAGAACCAGATCAAAACTATAGGATTTAATTGCTTCTATAGCAGCCTCGCCGCTGGACACTGCTTCAACAAGGTATCCAATTTCTGTTAGAATTTTAAGTTCAACTGCCTGATTACTTTTATTATCCTCAACAAGTAAAATTCGTTTATTGGTGACAACTTTTTTGGGCAGTTCAGAAACATTTGTTTCCTGCTTTACAACTGTATTTTCTTTCTGTTCTTCTTCATGTGGTGCAACATCCTCTATTTCATCATTTGTATTTTCTAGTTTTCCGGTATATTTAAATTCAGTTGTAAATACAAAAGAAGAACCTTCACCGAGAGCGCTTTCAGCGTAAATTTCACCGCCCATCATTCCAACAAGTTCTTTGCAAATTACCAAACCTAAGCCTGCACCTTCTGTTTCCGGGTTCTTATTTTTAAGCTTTTTATCTGCATCAAAAATTGTCGGTAGTTTTTCTGGATGAATTCCTGATCCAGTATCTCTAATTTCTGTAATCAATCTAACTTTTGAATCCATTATATCTTCGATTCCCACTTTAACTGAAATCTCTCCCTCATCAGTAAACTTAGCAGAGTTACCCAATAGATTAACTAGTATTTGTCTAAACCTAATTGGGTCACCAATCATATTTTTAGGAATATCCTTATCCACACTCTGAGATATTACAAGTTCGCTTTTTACTAAAGGAGCGATCATGGAAATTGATTTTGCAATAACATCAGTAATATCAAATTCGCTTTCTTCAATTTCCATTCTACCGGATTCTATTTTGTAGAAGTCTAAATTATTATTAATAATATCGACTAAACTATCAGCAGAAATTTTTGCGCTTCGTGCAAAGTCGCGCATTTCATTGCCATCATTAAATAATTCACCTTCAATTAAGGTCAAATATCCAATCACAGAATTCATAGGTGTTCTTAGCTCATGATTCATCTTAGCGAGAAATTCCGATTTAGTATTGCTTGCCTTAATTGCTTGTACAGAATTGCGCTCAGCTTTCATTTTTGAAATTTGAAGCTGCTTAATAGCTTTGTTGCGGTCCTGTTCTGCTTGAACTTGACGTGTAATATCCTGGATGCTTCCTTCGTAATAAAGGAAACTGCCCTCATCATCATTAATTACCTGGGCATTCATTTTTAAATTAATATCATGACCTTCACTACCAATAAAAGTAACCTTATAATTTTTGATTTTTCCATGGGTATCCAATAGCGCTGTAAAGTTTTCATAATCTTTTTCGTTTTTAAAGAAGTCATCAGGAAATTTCAAATTATTAACATCAGTTTCTTCGGCGTAACCCAATATTTTTTGAAATGAAGGATTTGTAATAATTAGCTTTCCGCTCTTCTCGTATTGAAATATTCCCTGAACTGAATTTTCAAAAATATTTCTAAATTTCTTCTCTAGTATTTTTGCTCTGAATGATTCATTAAATGATTTTCTTCGAAGTTTAAAGTTTATCGCGCTTGCCAAAACACTCATTAAACTTATCAGTAGGACGAACAACACGGATCCCCAAACATTTGGTAAAAAGTAAATTGACCTGTCGTTAAACAATATTGATGCAGCGAAAACCAAATTATAGTAAATAGAAAGAATAATTTGATGTTGAACTTCCCATCCTAAAAATAGGGCAGATGTAAATATTAATAATGCGAGTATAAGAGAGTTTATAAGTATTGAATCGGGGATTAACAATATTATTGACCCAAATGAAGCAATTAATGATAATAAAAGTACATGGAGTATATGGAATGGATATTTTTTACCAAAATTAAAGTATGTTAAAGCTAAAACTATAAAAGAAATAAAAGTAGCAATCACTCTTCCAAAATAGATTTCAATTGAAAATCCGGCATAGTACTTAACTTCAAACAAAAGAGCTAGCAAGCCTGCAACTGCCGTTATAATCGCTATCAATCTAATTGGCAGAATGATCAATCTTTTATTTTCATCTTTTATGAAATTTTCTTGTTGGATATTTACTGCAGATTCAATTTTGTTTTTTCTCATTCTCATAGGTCAAACATTTCTCTGGTTATATGCTGATTATTAAAAATTAGTATCAATGGTAGTAAGTAATATTTATGCCAACTCATTATTTGCTGCCTTTTTAGCCTATTTTTCAAAATAAAGGCAGCAAAATATTCAGAATACTAGATTTTAATTACAAACTTCGTCAATACTGTACTTCTAATATGACTATCGAAAAATTTTTCTGATGATTTAGAGCACATTATTAAATTAAAAAGAGTTTATAGGAAGGCAGGGTAAAAGATGAAAAATTTACATTAATGAGAAGAAAAAATGTGAATTTTACCTAATCTTTCCAGATAAAATCAAAGAGGAGGTATGATGCGGTAAGCATTATTACATCATAACAAACAAGCACAGCAATTTCCACGAAAGCGTCCGAGAGAGTATCGCCATCCATCGCAAAGTTTGTTAGTTCTAATAAAGTGAGGATCAGCGGCAGGAGAATTGGAAACGAAAGTACCGGGTAGAGCGTTCCTTTTGAACTTGCTTTGGAAATTATAGCGGCAATTATGGTTGATGAAACCGCAATTCCAATATTTCCGAAGATAAACGAGATAGCAAATAACGACCAATTTTCAATTAAAAAAGATTCAAAAAGGAGAGAGTACAAAAAAGTAATAACTGTATTCATTAAAAATACAAGCAGCAGATTGAACAGTAGTTTGCCGCTATATACTATTGCGGGTGCAGCAATTAACTGTAAAGTTAATGTGGTTCCTCTTTCCTCTTCGGAAACAAACGCCCTTGCCAAACCTGACATTGCAGAGAAAAATATTACTACCCATAAAAGTCCGCCCGTTAAATAGGATGAGATTTTTTCTGTTCCGATTGAAAAAAGAATTACACTAATTGTAACAAGAATAAACATTGCAAGCGCGTTTATTGCGTAGCGCGTTCTTAATTCCGAATGCCAATCCTTGCTGAATAATGCTAAAGCTTTTTTCATTTATTTATAAGTCTCTATTTCAATTATTTCATCGCATAATGCCAAATCGCTGCTCTCATTGGAGGCAATAATTGTTAGGTTATCTTTCAACTGTTCCTTAATTGTTTTATATACTATAGATTTTCCTGCTTCATCAAGGTTGGATGTCGGTTCATCCAATATCAAAAGTTCAGGTGAATGCAAAAGAGCAAAAATAAATTTCATTCTCTGCTTCATTCCGGAAGAATAACCGCGAAGCTCATCATCGCCTCTATCGCCTAACTGAAAATTACTTAGTAGATCCTGTGCGCTCTTCTCATTAAACTTTTTATTGCGGATATTCGAAAAGAATTTCAGATTTTCCAATGCGGTAAATTCATCATATAAAACTAAATAGGGAGAAACAAATCCAAGATGATCATGAAGATCTTCTTGCTTAATATTTTTACCGTTTAAACTATGGTTTACCTTGCCTGAAGTAGGCGATATTATTCCAGCAATAATTTTTGCGAGGGTTGATTTACCGGAGCCGTTACAACCTGATAAACCATATACCTTACCGCTTATAAATTGTTGATTAATATCCTTGAATATTAATCTTCTCCCGAAAACTTTTTGTACGTTATTGAGTGAAAGAGAATAGTTAATCATTGAAAATTGCCAGCTTTCCTTTTTTAATTTCATCGCCGCGCTTTGTTACATAAATATAAATGCCGGAAGGGATTTTATCTCCATCATTATCTTTTACATCCCACGAAACTGCCGGTGCATCCAAACGTGAAATAAAAACTTCAAATTCATTATTAAAAATTAATTCCATGTTGGATGAAAAAATGTATAGTTCCGCCTGATCGATATCATCATTTGTTGATGTGGGAATATCAATTCTTGAATGCTCGCTATATTTAAAAGGCTGGGGGTAAGGATAATCAAGCCCTGATAGTTGAATGATTTTATTTGGCTTATTGTTAAGAACTAGATTCTGCGCAAAAAGTATTTGGTTTGTACTTGATAAGTCGGTGTTATAAAAATAATTATCAGCGACTTTAATCAATCCCTCAGAGGCATCTGAAGAAAGTTCAAATGTGAAGTTAGTCCTTGTTGGATTAGATGATTCGAACGAACCAATAATATCAGCATTTGTAATTATTGCAACCAAAGTATCGCTGCGCCCTTGTGATTCATCAACAAATTGAATGAAATTATTTGAAGCGGCATTGGAATTAATGCTAACGTTATCTGAGGGAGGAAGATAGAGCACTTTGAGCATAGGAACAATTAGCGGGTAAAATTTTGCCTCTTCAAAATAAGGGTGTGTAATGCTTGCCCGGTGCCCGGTGAAATAAGTCCATTCACCAAATTCATTCATCTCGTTTTTAAATGAAGAACCTTCTTCAGCAAGTGCATTATCAATCGCTCTTACTGCACGTTGACCGCCAGCCTTTAATTCCCAAATTTTTTTAAGAATACCAAAACCATATTTTTTTTGGAGAAAAATATTCCAAATGGCTAAATCATAACCGTCATTAGTCCCCGGGCTGAATCTGCCGAATGTCCTCTCAGGGTTCTCAAAATAAGCGTCGGTGTAAGCGTAATAGTCATTCACTTCATCAAAAACAAACTCTTCAAATGCGGTTGAGGTTATTTCGTAATAAAATTCATCACCTTGAGGATCAGCACTATAGCCACCAATTTGTATTGCATGGTGAAACTCATGTGCAACTGTTACGCGGGCTCCGTCAATTCCCAGAGTTGCAAATCCTGATGAATAGTCATTATCAATAGCAATGTAACTTGTAGATTTGTTGTTGCCAATTGAAGCCTCAGGAGTGGTGAATCCATAATAAATAGTATTTACAATGTATATATCATATTTATCATCACCGCCTTCAGTACCATCGGAAGGAGGAATTGGATAACCCAATTTTATAATTTCAAAATTATAAGTTGAGTCCAAAGCTTCCGCAAGTAAGTTTAAGTCATACCCCGGTGCATTAATTCCTTGCTCGTCATAGTGAACGCGAAAATATCCTCCCGGAGTAACAAAACTATTAGATAAATTAAACCGGCTAAACATTGGCTGCATTACTTTTCGCTGGGTTGCACTAAAATTTTCAAAGTTTCTTTTTACATCACTAACTAGTGGAAAGCCGCACTTATGGGTTTTATTTGTATTCTCAATTTGAGGGGGGGTTTTAAAAATCCCCGATTGAGAATGGAGTTCTAAAAATGAATTGTAAAGAGAATCAAGGTTTTGTGCAGTGATTGAAAATTGCGAATAGATAAGAACAAGTAAAAGTATATTTAATATTTTCATTCGATTATTTTAAGAGTAAGGTAATTATCTAAGCTAGTTGTATAAATTAGATACTTAATATTATTTGAAAATTCAGAAACAAAATAATCTTTGCATTCTAAGTAATCAATAGAATAAATGAGTTTGACTTTTTGATGTGTCTCATCTAACAAAAGTTGTTTTAGTTTATTGTTTGAGTAAGTCCAGACTGAAAATTTATTTTTCTTCTTATCAAAACCTGCCTTAATACTTTTCGGATTTATATTTTTGCCCGTCATGAATAGATTTGCATCATAAATATTTTGGTTGAACATTAAAAATGAGTCATCGCTTTTGTAGTTAAAGCTATGGAACTGAATATTCTCTCCGTCGTTTACCCAGTATGAGCTCGGAGGATTTGGGTAAAGCAAAGTATCATTCTCAACTAAAATATCTGAAATGAACTCTGAAGATAATTGTGAATAGCGAGTAAGCTTAAACAGTGAATCACTCTTTGACCAATAATATACTGTGTCGCTTTCACCGGCTTTTATTAAGCCTGCTACTGCATTGCTGTCAACAAACTGAGTAAACATAAGTTGATCGCTCATGCTATTATCGTAATTTTCAACAGTTATAATCCCATTTGTCAAACTTAACACGGAAAATTTATCTTGGTTTTCTGCATTCTGTGATTCATAAAAATCTACATCAATTATGGGCTTTTGTGTAAATATCCTTTTGGTTTGAAACTCTTTTTCGACCGGTAAAAATACTAGTACATCAAAAAAATTATTGAGTTTATTGAAAAGTAAAAATTGAAAATCATTTTTATTTGTTTTGCTAAATTTTATTTCATTGTATGTAGAAGTTAATCTATGAGAATAATATTTATTTAATTTTCTCATACTATCGACTTCATACATTACAAATGTTGGATTTATATCATCCAAATAATAAAAATATGAAAGTGAATTACTAGACTTTGCTGAACCGAAAATATTTGGGGAGCAACTTGCTGCAATATTAAATGAAGAACCAAAATTTATATTCTGCAATGTAAAAACATTACCTTTTTTATCAACCAATCCAATACTTTTAACACCAGCCTGCTTAAAACTTATTATATCCTCTATGTTATTATTACTATAGATGACAACCGGTCTTGAAAAGGTATTATCGTTATTTGAAAATGCCGTTTTAATATCACCGGATTTCTTGCAGAGAAAAATAAAATCCTTATGCTCATCATTATTTAAATCGGTGAATAAAAATTTATCATGCACAATGTTGTTTAAAATGGTTTTCCTGTTATCAAAAGACGAAACTGAATCACCTTCAAGTACCCGTATTTCCTTATTGTTTGAAAAGATGATATCGATAAATCCGTCTCGGTTATAATCTTCAACAAGTAAATTAGATGCTTTAGAATTAATTTTTACTTTCCGCTCGTCTCTAAACCCTTCATCTTGGTCGTTAGCTAAAATTACAATGGAATTATCTAGCTCGTCAAAAGCAATTATCTCAGGATATTTATCGTAATCTAAATCAGCAAGCTGTACTTCAGAAAATATTCTATTTGATAGTATTGGAGTTTCATTAAGTCTAAACTGTTCCTGGGATAACAAAGACATTCCATCAAAATTTTTTCCCGCCACAATTGCTTCAAGAATACCGTCATTATCAATATCACCGGTACAAATTGATGAGGGGTAAGAATTAAATGTGAGTCGGTTTAATAGAGTTAGTGTGCCATATTTAGTAAACGAAACTAATCCGCCTAATTTTTCTTTTCGGGATATAAAAATGTAGTGCTGACCCAGATCGTCAATATTATTAAACAGTTTAATATCATTAATTAAGTAATAGAAAAATTTATCAATCGCTTTGTCAAATCCTTTTCCGCTTCCGGGGTGAAACGTAACTCGCTCATTTGAGGAACCAAAAGTAATTAAGTCTATGAATGAATCTTGATTGTAATCTAAAGAAAATAGGTTTGTTTTATTTTTGAAGGAGGGAAATTTGCTGAGAACACCAAAACCATTAAGGTTTATTTGAGCTAAGGTAAATTGTGAGAATAAAAAAAATAATATAATACTAATGAGCAGTTTTACGTGTTTGAAGCCGCCTCTGCCTTCTTTCAAGCGCTTCTTCATATCTTCGTTTTTCTTCATTAGTTTCAGGTTCTATTTCAAAAGTTTTAACCGGTTTACCATCTTTATCTACACCTACAAATGTAAGATAAGCAGTATTAGAATGAAACCTATTTCCATCAGAATGAGCTTCGGCAAAAACTTTTACTCCAACTTCCATTGAAGTATTAAAAGCACGGTTAACCGATGCCATAATTGTAACAACATTACCCAGTTTAATAGGATGATGAAAATCTATTTTGTCAACCGAAGCTGTAACGCAAACTCTTTGGGAATGCTTTGCTGCAGATATTGCAGCACAAATATCAATCCAATGCATTAACTGGCCGCCAAGCAGGTTGCCCAATTGATTAGTGTGGTTTGGTAAAACTAATTCAGTCATCATCACAAATGAATTGGCAACCGTTTTCTTTTTTGCGGGTTTACTCATTTATATCTTTTATCAATTCTTCTTTCAGACTCAAAACTTCATTGTAATCAGCTGCGCTAGAATATTTAAGGAGATATAAGTTTATATCTTCCAGCGCTTCGGAAATTTGATCTTTAGAAATATGTAAATTAATTTTTTTGTATAAGGCAGCCGGTGCAAAAGGTGTGTCGTGATAAATTTCAGCAACGTTCTTATAATATTTCAATGCCGCTTTTGTATAATCCATACGCTCGTAAATTACACCACTGTTTAATTCTTTTTCAGCCAGTTTTTCGTTCAACTCTTGAATTTTCTGTTCTGCTTCTTCCACTTTTGGGTTGGCAGGGAAAAAATCCAAGAATGCCTGAAACTCCTGAATAGCCTTTTTAGAATATGCCTGATCTAATTGATAATTTGGCGAGAGCTGATAATAAGATTCGGCAAGCATGTATTGCGCATCGGGCACAAATGTACTTGCGGGAATATCTCTAATTAATTTACTGAATTCATACGCAGCTAAAAGATATTCGCTTCTTTTGAAATATGTGAACCCGAGATAATATTGTGCATCATCATTTACTGCACTGCCGGGGTATTGTAATAAAATGGATTGAAATTCTTTTACTGCTTCCTGATAATCTTCATCCGTAAATAATTCAAATGCGTATTTATAATGTTCTTCAGGCGATAATTGTGTTGTATCTGTGCTTCCGGAACAACCGGCTATAACAACTACCAATAATATTAACCAAACAAATCTTTTCATTCTAAGCAATGTGCTCCCTGTTTATAAATCAGAAAAATAAAACGACAAAGTTAATTAAAAATTAAACTCATTCAAAAATAATTAGCTCAATTAGTTCTCACTGTAAAGAACAGATATATGGTAACCGCTGCCGCACCTAAGGCTATAGCCGGCTCAAGCAAACTTGAAAAAAACGGTTCTCCAGGTGGGTCCGCTTGTGTAAATGGAATTGACCGGTTTTCGATATTTTCAATTTGATCATATTCCAAAGTATCGAGATATGATTTTTCAAATTCGATTACATCATTACTCTTGCCAGTTTTTGTCACAAAATAACTTCCGTTAATTTCAGTTTTTCTCTCAACTAAATAAGTCCCGAAAAGTCCGTCTCTAAACGAATCAGTATATTCGATTTTTGCATCTTCTAAAGTTAGGTCTAAATTTGTTCCATTGTTTGCCGGCGTATTAACAAGAGTAATATTTCTATTCTGAAATGAGGAAACAATTTTTGATTTCAATAGACTGTATTCATCAGAAGAATAAAAATTTAGTGTAAGCTCATCTAATTCCCGGGGCAAATTTTGTTTAACATCGCTAACTGTTTCATCAATTAATTTTGTAATGATTTCAAAATTTGTTTTTACCTGGGCAAAATTAAAATGAGTGGTAAATAAAACCGCTGATATGAGAAGAACAAATTTACGAGTCAAAATTCCTCATTGTTTATTCAATAATCTAAAAATTTAAGTTCAAAATGTTGTTTTGTAATTGAAAAATCAAGACTCAATTCAAGTATTCGCAATTTAGAAGAATAATTTCTCCTCTTATAAAAATAGTTATCAATAATGTTCCTGATAAATATTTTATATTGAGGTCAATAATTTTTGATTGAAAGCAAATGGCTTGCCTTTATAGGCAATAATATTTAATATCGTTTTGTCAATTTTGAGGATTTTATGAGATTTAACAAAACTTTCGCAATAATAATTTTAATTGTGGTTTCAGTTAAAATTACTGCACAAAAAAATACATTCGAATTTTTAAGATTGGATACGAGTCCGCGTGCTGCTGCATTAGCAGGAAGTTTTGTTGCAAATTTTGATGATCCGAATGTGATCTTTTATAATCCCGCAGGCATTAACTCATTAGAAGGAACACCTATATCATTTTCCTTCCTTAAACATTTCCTAGATATTAATTCCGCAAGCTTAGCAATCTCCCGTGAGTTTGAAGGAATTGGTAGATTCGGTGCGGGAGTACAGTATATTAATTATGGCTCATTTACAGGGGCGGATACTGATGGAAACAAAACCGGTGATTTTGGTGCGGGAGATTTTGCTTTAACTCTGGGCTACGCAAATAATCTTGATGCTAACACAATTTATGGTGTAAATGTTAAGTTTATTTATTCAGGCATCGAGGATCAATCTTCAACAGGAATTGCAGTTGATTTTGGACTGCAATATTTAATTCCGGCATCCAAATGGAGTTTTGGATTTTCCGTGTTAAATCTCGGAACACAGATGAGTTCGTACCTATCAACTAAAGAAGATCTGCCTTTGGATATACGCCTGGGATTATCAAAAGAACTTGAGCACCTTCCATTTCGTTTTTACTTTTCTTTCATAAAACTAAATGAAGACCAGGACAAAATAACCGACAAGTTTAAACAGTTTACTTTTGGCGGTGAAATAAAATTAAGCAAATCAATTAATCTTCGATTAGGTTATGATAATGAGAAACGTAGAGAATTGAAGATAGGAACATCGTCAGGGCTTGCGGGTTTTCACGTTGGTTTAGGAATACTAATCAAAGATTATACTGTTGACTATGCCTTTTCACAAATGGGCAAAGTAGGTAGTTGGCATCGATTTGGAGTTACTACTTCTTTATAATTTTAATTTCGCAATGTCCAAACCTCTGAGGTTTTTAAAACCTCGGAGGTTTTTTTTTATTCTTTGATAGAAATTAGGAAAGCTTGCTAACTCAACTAATTTATTTTAAAAGCGATTCCAAATGCCTTTCAGCTTTTTCATGAGAGTTTTTAAAATCCCGCATTTCTAAAACGCGATTATAATTTTTTATCGCCTCTTCTTTCAATCCTTTTTGCTCGCACAATACAGCAATGTAGTAAACTGCATTAACTAAAAATCCGGATTCACTGTCATCATCAATTATTTCAGAAATTTTTGCGCATTCTTTGAAATATGTCAAAGCAGAATCGATCTTTCCGCTGTTCTTAAAATTCAGCGCGAGGTAATAATCAGCTTCTCTTTTTGTCCAAAGTGAATAACCGCGCTTTCCGCTTAAACACTTATTCCTAATATCTCTAAAAATATTCGATGCCTGATTATAATCTCCCATCCCCACAATTATTCTTCCGTAATATCTTTGAAATGATGGATTATCGGGAAACTCATCTGTCAGCAGTTTTGCGTACTTAAGAGCGGCACTATAATTTTTTTCGAACTTATAAAAGAGGGTCATTAAAAAATAACGTGATTCATATTTAGAATATCTACCATGGAAAGCAGCTTTCTCTAATTGCTCAATCCCTTTAATTTTATCACCTGCGGGGAAGAACATCATTAAAGGTTTAACCATTGGATATTGCTCGGGAATTACAGAGGCATAGTAATTATAAATTCCGAACCCTAACTGCACATCATTGTTAAGGGAATCAAGTTCATAAGCTCTGTAAACCAAAGGGAGGGCTTCCTTACCATCCATTCCAGCGGCAAACCAGCTTTCACGCACGGCTCCCAGTCTCCCTCTAAATCCTAATGAACCGCCCTTAAAAAAAACGGCATCAACATTTTCCGGGTCTTCGTCCAGAATGTCGTCACATAAATCTATTACTTCTTCCAATTTATCAACAAGTGTATCGTCATAATCTTCGTTGTCAAAATCCAGCATAATTTTCCACCAGTAGATCATTGCATCAAAAAAATAACCTGCCGGGTGTTTGGGAAATTCCTTTTTAATCAAGTTGACTGTAAATTCAGCCTCCTCAAACTTAATGTTATAAATTTGATGTACACCGGCTGTCAATAGGGAATCGAACCTGCTTGTTTTAACCTGAGCAAAATTTGCTGAGGATAAAAAAAGTACTATCAGAATAGTTTTTATTGGAAGAGTATTTGATAAGTGCATTTTCATATTTTTATTTTCAGAAAAATATCATTGAAATTGATAGTTAAATATAAATCTAATAATTCTAATAAGTGAAAAAATCACAATCCATATAAGTTCCAATATTTAAGCTAGTTGAATGGATATCTAGAAAAATTGATTATTAATATTTTTAATATAAAAAAGATTAAATGTTTAAGGATGGTTTAACTACTTGTTTGATTCTGTCATTCCCGCTTACGCAGGAATGACAGCTAGACTTTTTTTATGCAAACTTTTCAAGAAAAAATAATTTCAATTCCTCAATATTAACTCTAACCTGCTCCATCGAATCACGCTCCCTCACAGTAACAGTGTTGTCTTCCAATGTTTGAGTATCAACAGTTATGCAAAAAGGAGTTCCTGCTTCATCCTGCCTCCGGTATCTTCTTCCAACTGCGCCTTTAGCATCATAAAAAGCTCTAAAGTTTTGACGTAGTTCAGCTTCAATTTTTCTTGCTACTTCAGGCATACCATCTTTATTAACTAGAGGAAAAATTGCAATTTTTATTGGTGCTAATTTCGGATGAAATTTAAGTACAACTCTCTGCTCTCCATTTACCTCTTCTTCATTATAAGCATCTACAAGAAAAGCCATAAATGATCGGCTTGCACCTGCTGAAGTTTCAATAATGTAAGGTATATATTTCTCTTTCAGTTCGTCATCAAAATATTTTTGTGACTTCCCGGAAAATTCCTCATGTCTCTGTAAGTCAAAATCAGTTCTGTTGTGTATGCCTTCAATCTCGCCCCACCCAAACGGGAATTCATATTCAACATCAGTAGCTTCTTTGGCGTAATGTGCGAGCTTATCTTCTGGATGATCATGGAAGCGAAGTTTATCCGGGGTCATTCCCAAATCCTTAAACCACTGCATTCTCTTTTCTTTCCAAGTGTCATAATGCTTTTTATCATCACTTGGTTGAACAAAATACTGCATTTCCATCTGTTCAAATTCGCGTGTACGGAAAAGAAAATTTCTTGTATTGATTTCATTCCTAAATGCTTTGCCAATTTGTGCAATTCCGAACGGAAGCTTTTGGCGGCTTGCACCTTGAACATTTAAAAAGTTTACAAAAATTCCCTGTGCTGTTTCGGGTCGCAGAAAAACTGTATTATCGGTACTTTCAACGGGACCGACAAATGTTTTGAACATTAGATTAAAACTTCTTGGTTCGGTAAACTCGCCAACAGTGCCGCAGTTTGGGCAATTAACCAGCGATAATAATTGAATGCTTAATTGTTCATTTTCAATTACAGCTTCAAACCTTGCGTCTAACTCTGTGTGAATCTCAAATACCTTTTCAAGTTCTGCTTGGTTATCTGTGCCTTCAACTTTTTCTTCAAGGGCCTTAATAAATTTACCTTTTTTCTTTTCATTGATCGCATCGCCGAGTGTATCAACTCTAAATCGTGACTTACACTGTTTGCAGTCAATCATCGGATCAGAAAAATTATCGACATGTCCTGAAGCTTCCCAGACTCTTCTGTGCATTAATATCGATGCATCAAGACCTTCAATATCTTCCCGGTAGGTCATGGATTTCCACCATTCTTCTTTTATATTTTTCAATAACTCAACACCAAGCGGACCGTAATCCCAGCATCCGTTTAAGCCGCCGTAAATTTCACTCGATTGAAATACAAACCCTTTTCGTTTCGCCAGAGATACAATTTTTTCAAGTACTGTATTTTGATTATTCTGTTTGATAGTAAACCTCGTAATTTTTTGAATCTGCAAATATAATATTTTTTTAGGGGAGCTGAAAATAGGAGACTTAAAACATATTTTTGAAGGCCGGGGCAGCAATGCCATTCGTAGTAATTTAGGGGATTCAATAATTCCTAAAATTATTCAACCGATCTTAGTTGAGGAATCAACATAAAAATTATGAATGTAATTAAAAATAATATTGCGGCATTAACCATAATAGTAAATGGTTCGGAAGTATATTCCGCGATTACACCAACCAGCAGGGAACCAATAGGCATCAGTCCGAAAAATGAGAGGCTGTATATTGACATTACTCTTCCCCGTAGTTCATCTGGTACAATAAATTGAATTATTGAATTCGCCATATTAAAAACGAACATCATTGAAGTGCCGACACAAATGAGAACAAGTAGAGATAAGGGAAGAATACGGATAAAAGAAAATATTATAAGAAATAGAGGAAATGTAAACGCCCCAAGTGTAAGTATCTTTCCTTTAAATCTGAATCTGCCTAAAGATGCGATAAACAATGCACCCGCAAGTGCGCCCAAGCCCCTTGCAGATTGCAGAATGCCATTTGTTGTTGCATCACCCTGCAAAACTGTAACTGCCCATGCCGGAAGTAAAGTAAAATATGAAATACCGAATATTGTTATTAATGAAACAAGCAGAATTATTGTGCGCGTCAATCTATTCCCTAGGACGTACTTCAATCCATCCTTTAAATCTTTAGCAGCAGAATTTATAATTGCGGGTGATACAAACGGTTTTAACTTCATTTTAAAGAGAGCAATAATTACAGCAAGAAAAGAAATGCCATTTATTGTGAAGCACCAGGCAGGACCAAAAATCGCGTAGATTATTCCTCCCAACGCTGGTCCAACAGCTGTTGCAGAGTGGAACATTGTGGAATTCAAAGCAATTGCATTTGTCAGGTCTTCTTTATCAATAAGTTCAAGAACAAATGCCTGCCGTGCCGGTGCATCAAATGCGGTGGCTATACCAAGGCAAAATGCAAAAATTATTATATGCCACGGCTGAATTAAATCATAGAATGTTAATACAGCTAAGCAAAGCGCAAGAATCATCATTACCGATTGGGTTATCATCAACAGTTTTCGTCGTGAAACCCGGTCGGCAATCACTCCTCCGTACATCATAAAAACCCATGTAGGCACTCCGGCAGCGAATCCTAAATATCCTAGATATGCCGGTGAATCTGTTAGCTCAAAAATTAGAAATCCCTGTGCCGTTATCTGCATCCAGCTTCCGAAAAGAGATATTAATTGCCCCCAAAACCATAGCCTGTAATTATCATATTTAAAGGCAGTGAAAGCTTGCCTTAGTTTAACCTGATTCCACCACCGGAAACTATAGCCCTCAATTGGAATTCTGGTTTGAGGGGAAGGATTATTATTGTTTTTGCTCAACAGTCCAACCTGAAAAATTACGATTGTAAATATACCAATTTCCTTTTTTCTATTCTTGGTATCTTCGAAAGAGGAAATATTTCAGCTGAGGTTTGGGAGGCCCACTAATTCTAAATTATTTCTTTAACAAGCATTTGTTAAAATACTCTAAAATTAAAATTCCACATAAATACCACTTGCTGATCTGACTAGCTTGTCTGCCTCACTCAATTGAGCAAGGAAGTTTATAAAACTCGATTACAATATTTTGAAATACTAATCCTTGATTTCCGCCTCAACTAGTTTTGCCAATAAAGTCAGCGATTCCTGCCAGCCGAGATAGCAAGCCTCTAACGGAATTGAATCGGGTATTCCTTCTTGAACTATATTTATTTCAGTGCCGAAAGAAACATTCTTTAATACCACACTTGTTTTCATTGTGCCAGGTAAATTAGGGTCATCAAACTCATCTGTGATCACTAACCTTTCATTTGGCACAAGTTCAATATACTTGCCGCCGAATGAATGACTTTTACCGGTGGTGAAATTTGTGAATGACATTTTGTAAGTCCCGCCCACTTTGGCATCAAGATGATGGACCTTACAAGTAAAACCGTTCGGGGGAAACCATTTGCACATTGCATCGGCATCAATAAATGCGCGATAAACCCTCTCCGGTGCAGCGCGAAGTACACGATGAAGTGAAACTCTATTTTTCGACATTATATATTTGTCCTTTCTATGTTTTTAATCATGTTACGATTCTAGATGCTCTAAACTTAAGCAGAATTTCTGCTGGCATTTATATTCCCGTATAAAGATCGTTCTACTATTTTTTCATAAGTCTCTTTGCTGTCGGAATTTTGTTCTATTTTCTGCAGCGCATATTGCTGAATTACCAGCAGGGGTAGAACGATTCGCTCCCTTATCTCAATTGAGTTTCTTGAAATAGGCTCTTCTTCCATCAAAAAATTGTAACCGGAAATAAGAAGCACCATCTCTTTTGATAATTTATATTCATCAAATAAAATATTCCAAAATTCTTTATAGTCTTTATCTTTGGCAATGTAGGCGGTCAATTCAAAATAGCATTTTGATAATGACATCATACTGTTTAGCAGCAGGGCTTTAAAGAAGGGGACTTCCTTAAATAATTTTTTTAGCTGTTCCAATTTGCCCTCATCAACCAGTGCTTTTACTGCTGTGCCTATACCAAAGTAACCGGGAACATTTTGCCTTAGTTGACTCCAAGATCCAACAAAAGGAATGGCGCGTAAATCTTTAAATTCAAGTTTTTCTTTTGTCCCTCTTTTGGTTGGACGGCTTCCTATATTGGCTTTTCCATAATATTTTAGTGTACTCTTATTTTCTAAATAGGGCACAAACATTTTGTGGTTCTTAAGTTCATTATATTTTTCAAAGCTTATCTGTCCAAGTTCCTCAATAAGGTTTCGTGATTCTTCCGAAATGTCATTTTCTTTTTCATGCAGATTGTTGGATAGCCCGGCAGTTAGCAGCTGCTCGCAATTATGAATAAAATGATCTTTGGTACCATATTTACTCGTAATAGTCTGACCCTGAATGGTTAATTGAATTGCATGATTGGCAATTTTTTTAGTCTGTGCTGCATAGAAGCGATGTGTTTTACCGCCGCCTCGTGCCGGCGGTCCGCCGCGTCCATCAAAAAATATTGCCTTGAGACCGTATTGTTCACAAACGGCGGATAGTTTTTCTTTTGTTTTGAATATAGACCAGTTGGCTTTAAGATAACCGCCATCTTTTGTACCATCGGAAAAGCCGAGCATGATTGTTTGCTTTTCAGCGCGCTGTTTTATGTGTGCCCTGTATTGGGGAAGATCAAAAAGCTCCCGCATTATCACTTCGGAATTTTCCATTCCTTCCATCGACTCGAACAAGGGGATAATATCAAAAGGTATTTCACCATTGTTCCAGCCGCACCACCTAAAAAGTGCAAATACAAATAGCACGGCAAAAACATCTTCTGAATTACTAATGATATATCGATTGCATCCATCAGCACCATTTTTGCTTTGTATAATTTTTAGTTGAGTAATTGTTTGGATTGTATCTTTAATGATCTCTTCTTCAAAAAGGTCAGGGGAAACATTTAAATCTTTTTTAATAAGAATAGAAATCAATTCATCTCTATCCAACTCATCCAAACTATCAGTGATCAGCTTTTCTTTTTTAAGTATCTCTTGAATAGTCTGCTTGTGTACGCTGTGGTTCTGTCTAATATCTAAAACCGCAAAATGTGTTTTGAAGATCTTTACTTTATCAATTAGATTATCCAGTTCATCGATATACAAACTGTTATATTTTTTTATGAGAGATTCTTTTACTGAATATAGCGGCTCAATAATTTCCACATAGCCAATTGTTTTTGCCGGATCAAACATAGTTATATAAAGTTTATCCCGCAGGTTTGCAACAATATCTTCAACTTCGCTGAAGGTAATTTTTTGTGTTAATTTTTTAACATCCTTGTAATAGCATTTCATCAAAGTCATGCGCAGTTCATCAGCAACGGCAGCGGTTGTATCCGCTTTAACAAATGGATTACCGTCCCGGTCGCCGCCGGGCCAGAACCCAAGCTGAATGATATTCGGATTATCGAAATTTTTATTTTTGATCGTCTTCCTAATATTGGAGTACAGTTCACCTACCGCGTCATAATATACATTGCGCATAAAGTAGATCACATTTTTTGCTTCATCAAACGGCATTGGTTTTTTGGAATTGATCAATGATGTTAATCCCAATTGATGAAGGGTTAGGTCAATTTCATTAATATTATTTTCAGTTATCAGTCCCCGTAATTTTGCAATTATATCCAGCACCGAATGAGAATAAAACTGAGTGGGATGCGCAGTAAAAACTATCCTTGCGCTGAACGCGGATAATTTTTCTGTTATATCCGTCGTGCCTTTTTTTTCTTCCGTCAAATGGATGTAATCTTTAAGCGATAAATGATCACCAAGGTCAAGAAGTTTAGTAAATGCGGCATCTTCAACACTATCATAAAGCACAATTTGTCTTTCGATGTATTGTATTACCCTGAACATGAAATCGATCTTCTCTTCTTCCGAATTTATATTTGCATGAGTGCTGAAAAAGGAATCTAAAATTTCTAAAGGGTCATTTCCCGATTCAAGTCCCTCTTTACATACATGATGCATTAAAGGAATAAGCATACCTATATTACTGATCTTACGAAATGGCAGACTTAAGAATAAGCTGTTGTAAACATTAAACTTATTCTTTACCGATTTCTCAAACTCTTTTATACTCATCGTTTATCCATTCTAAAAAAAAATTGTTTTGGATTGCTGCAATGCTGATGAACTGATAGCGCTGCATTTTATGTTTAACAATTTACATTAAACAAAAATAAAGTACCAGACCACATAAACTTCTGTAATTTTCAATTGCCCATAAATCATCGTTTACTTAAAATATTATTTATGCCCATTACCCGATCAGTTGTTTTTTTGTAGTTTAACGGTAGCAATCAGTAGACCAAAACGAGGCGGCCATAGCACGTTTTGCAATCCGCATGGATTGCGGACGTGACCACCAGCCTGAGGACCAAAACAGCGTTTTGGTTACGATTGCATTGCATTCTTATGTTTTCATTTTCAAATTGATGTATTTCTAAGATCTATTTTAATTCAGGTAAATTAGCTACTCGAGTTTCTTTAGGCGCTATCAATGGTAAATTGTTTTCAGGTCTATCTAAATAAAAATATGCTGTAGCTGAGACATCGTCCTGCCTATAAAAATTTGTCCATCCCTCATGCAGTTTTTCATCTTTTAAATCAGGCACGGGATCCATTTCCAATAGCTTTGTAAACTTTCCTTTTTTGCTGATTGTAACTGGGATTAATTTAGCACCCTTATCAATAAGCTCAATTACCTTTTGTTTGATCTCTCCACCCATTTGCTGAATAGTTACTTTACAGCCATCGTTAAAATAAACTGGGTCAGGGATATGAAATCGATAAAAGGCCCATAATCCTTTTTCTTTATCTGCAACTAAACATCCCTGGTATTGATGATTAAATATTCCCTGCCCCCATGCAGTTCCGATGTAATCCTCTGTACCAGTCCCAACTAGTGTAGGAAAATCCGAATCGCCATCAAAATATACTTTTACCTCGCCTTCTCCCCACCAAGTGCCCTTATAATCTGGATTTTCAATAATCCCAATATTGGTACCTAAAAATCGTCCTTTCCCTTCCACCTTCGGTAGAACCTCAAAATCTTTTCCAAGGACAGTCTTAAGCTGCCTGTTCCAGTAGCAATGAAAATATAATGCGTCATTATTTGGTTTGTCAGAGATAGTATAATTAATATCATAAAAAATAAGATCAAGAATTTCATCAGATTCATTGGTAAGGACGATCTTGGCATTTTTCTGAAATGGCATTGGAATAAAACAATTAAAAGATCTACCCTCTGGATCGGAAAACAATTCATTCTCAAATGGCCTTCGTAAACCTAAACCTACACCGAAAAAATCGCCAAGCGGTGCCGAAACTGCAGGATTTTTAGCATTATCCCAAAACATCTCAATTTTCACAGAGCGCAACATTTTTGGTGAACGATCTCTGACTGTAATCCAGATTCGATTAATAACACCGCTACCTTTAACATTTAGTAATGTTTTTGAAACGCCTGCTCCAATATTATCAAAGGCATGGCCTTTTGCCCCTTGGTTTTCTATGCCACCTTTGCTTTTCTTACCTTTCTGGTTTTCGAAACTAGTCCATCGTGTTCTTACATTATCCGGTATTTCGTATAGTGATTGAGCAAATACATTTCCAGCGAATACAATTATGAAAACACACAATGAGAAATTTTTCAAACTTTCCACTCCTTATAATTACGATATTTCATAAAACTTATATAAGAAAAATAAGATATTCTACACTATTTACTTCCTATTAATATTGAAAACATAACGGCGCCGCTTTTCATCCGTCCGCCAAAATGACTCGCTTAAAAAAAACGCATTATTAAAATGTTTAGCCAACAGTAAATTTATTTCTCGATAAGTTATTTATTTGGGTGTCACCATCCGACCATGACAACTCGTAAACGTGATATCAAAGCTGCTCGGTAACATGGGTCAATTTTTAAGAAGCCATTTTATTGCTTCTTCTTCAGTTGTGAATTGAGCGACCATATACCCTGCATTCAAAAATGCTGTCGTAATAAAATCATGTGAATCATCATCAGGTCTAACGAGAAAGGCTGAACGGGTGTTTCTAGGAAATCCGAAGGATTGATTATCCCGATTGGCAAAATAATAGTTCTCACCGGATGATTGAACATTTTGTGACTTCCGCATATCGAAGAGAAAATTTAAAATTTTATTCTCAATGGCAAGTCGCATCATTTCAGGGCCGGATTCAAGGGCTACTTTGGTTGTCATTGGGACAAAGTATTGCAGAATTATATAATTTCGATTTTCTGAAATTGAAATTTTATAATCCATGCTTCATTCTCCTTTCTATGACTAACGACGTTGCGGGTAAGCTGTCCGCCCAAAACAACAATAACTTACCTACAACTTATATTTATAAATTTAGCAGACGGTGCGTAACTTTAATTACACGCACTGGATGCCAGTTAACTTACATATTGCACTACACTCAAAGAGCAACTCGAACAAAAAAACAAAACCTAAGAACTGAACAATGCCACATAAAACTCGCGGTCAGCTTGACCCGCTTGTTATATTTTTTTTATTTAATGTATATCATTTTTTTACTAATAATTCCCGTAGATGTTTTCAATTGATATATAAATATGCCGGATGATAGATTGTCTGGAGCAAATTTTAATTTATATTCTCCAGGATTTATTTCTTTATTAAGAAGTACGTTTACGACTTGTCCTAAAATGTTATATACCGTTAAAGTAACATTTGTTCTTTTGGTGATTGAAAAAGAAATATTTGTAGAAGGGTTAAAAGGATTAGGGTAGTTTTGCTTAAGAGTAAATTCAGATAAATTAATTTCATCTTGTATTCCTAATACTATCCCAGTTGTAAATGTCCTAACATTTGACCAATCGCTAATACCGGCAATATTACTCGATTTTACTTTCCAAAAATAATTCGTATGTGGATTAAGATGTGAAGAATCCACAAATATTTTGTTTTCAATTAGTAATGTATCAACTATCGGATAATTAAAAAGCGAGTCATTACAAATCTGTATTTGAAAATAACAATAATTCTGCTCCGTCCATTCGAACTCTACGGGAATATCCACATTAATTTCATTTTGAGCCGGATGAACAAGATTTGGAATTGAAGGATTATTTATTGTTGTCAATCCGCCAGAATTTGTTTTTAATACATTATAGCCAATTCCACAAAACCATCCCAACGTATCATTAATAAAAAAACTGTTATATGCGTGAATTGGTGAAATTATAGGGATCCAGTTCAAACCATAATCACTCGTATATAAAATGTGTGAATAATTAAATCCTCTTGCAGTTATCCAACATTTATCACCGTAATTGGATATAGAGTGATAACCTAATACTGGAAGCCTCAATTCTTGCCAGTTATCACCACCATTTGATGTTTCAAATAATTTTGAACCGACTGCCAAACCGATGGAATCGTTGAGGAAAGAAATATCATTTAAAAATTGAAATGAATTGCTTGGTGCATCTTCTAAGATCAATGACCAATTATTTCCACCATCTCCAGTTCGCCATATTTTAGATGGATGTCCTCCAACAATATATCCTATAGAATCATTTAACATTTTTATTGCTTTAAGACTATTCGTCGTAGGTAATAATATCCTTTGCCAATTATTCCCTTGATCTGAAGTTTTTAGTATTAATCCTTTCGTCCAAAAATCCCCTCCAACTGCCCAGCCCAAAGAATCATTAATAAAATAAATAGACCATATTGATAAACTATCTGAGTAAACAACATTCCAATTAAAACCTCTATCAGTAGTTTTATATATGTAATTGTCTGAGTAGGTAGAACAAAAACCAACGCTGTCATTAATAAAAAATATTGAGGTAGGATTTCCAATTATCGAATATTTATTCCAGTTTTCTCCTCCATCAATTGTTTTAAGGATATAATCATCTACGCCGAAATAAGAATATCCTCCGATATAACCGGTTAAAGAGTCAGTAAAGAAAATTTCAGTATTGGACCCATCTATATTTGTATTCTGGTAAAGCCATTGTGCGTTAACTTTATAAGTTAGGAGAAATGAAATAATAATTATTGTTAAACATTTCATATTTACTCCAAAAAATATAACTATATATATGACGACGGAAAACCGTCATTAATTTCATGATATTAAGAAACTCGATCGTAATATCATTTTCATAAATTCATATTTATTTTAAATAAGAAAAGTTTTTAATCTTTATTATAAAAATGATGAATGATATTCCGACGATCTATTCTTGTTTTAATGCTAAGTTCCCAATCGTAATATCATTCGGAGGAAACTGCCCGTCTTATTATAAAAGAATGATATTATCGCCTAAAATATAAAACAATTCCTTTTAAAATAAATCAGTAGTTATACGTATTTTTTTGTTTCTGTCATTCCTCCCCGGCGGACAGGTCCGGCAATCCGTCTTAGGCGGTGCGTCCGGAATCAATCAACAGTGAACGTGTCTGATTCCGATTCGCCGTGGCGAACGGAATGACACTTAGTTGAGTAGGAGATTCCCGCCACGGTGGGCAGGCCCTCTTTCAATCACTTCGTTCATTTCGGAATGACAGTTTCCGGGTTGAGGATCCAGGAGGTGAGCCGGCTTCGGGTGTTTTGTTCCAGGGAAGAGATTTCCGCTCAAATAATTATAAAAATATCCCTTTACTTAATAATAGAAATTATACTAATATTACTTAGATGATTTTTAATAAAACTATGAAATATCAACCGCAAATAAAAAGAATTGGGATAAGTTCATTTTTTATTCTCTCAATATTATTTCAGATAATATTCACTTCAATTCAAAATAATATTGATAATGTTTTCCCCGGGTCAAGATCATTCATTGTTGAATTTGGCTCAACGGATGGATATGAAACTTTTATACTGTCATCTTCAACCAAAACAAATTCAAACAAAATCAGCAGCACGTATCATCAAAAGATCAAGCCGGATATTGAAACTGTCTATCGTCAAAATGAGATTTTATTTTCTTCATTATTAAATGAATATCTTGATATTGAAGATCAGAACAGTCCCAGCAGGACATTTTATTCATTTAGTTTTTCATTAAGAAGCCCTCCCTCAAACCTTTCATAAATTTTTTTTACAAAAGTGAAACGCATTATTCTTGAATAATTGCGCTATTTAATTATTAAAAAATTATTGAAAGGTTTTAAAATGAGTGAATCAAATAAAACTCCAAAAGAAGAAACAGGTAAAGATCTATTAATAGGACTGCTTAAACTAATTGTCCCATGGGCATTGGTTTTAATTGCATTATCGTTTATTGTGTAAATTATTGACTTAACAACTTAGTTGGGTGTCACGGTTTACTGTGACACCTGATAAAATGGATTGGGAGCCTCATGCTTCGAGAGCCTCAGCATGACTTTTATTATGGTGATTTAAGATTACACTACCCTTTGTGCGGAATTACGACTTACGAATCAATGATCAACGCTTCACACTACCGCACTTCGATACGGCTTCGCCTACTCAGCGCTCGGAATATTTGCTAAACTCCTTCACTTCTAAACTTCTCTACTTCTTACCGTTTCTACTTTAATAAATTACTGCGGAAAGATACCCAACAACTTCTGAGTTATCGCCCGAAACATCACCGGAATCTGAGCGGGAAATTATTTTAGAGTGTGTGTGATTTAATTTATGTGCTGCTTTCATCATTGCCGCTATTGGTCCGCCGCCGCAAGCTTCGCAATTGTTGCTGTTCAAGTTTTTCATCAAGCCTTCAAAATCAAACCCGGCAATACTTTCTTCAACGCGAGTATCAAGTAAATCCGCTTCCTCTTTTGAATGAAAATGTGAGAGGTCTGAACTGGCAACAATTAATGTTTTATCATCAACTACATTTGCCAATCTGTCGGATAATTCATCAACATAAATAGCGGCCTGGTCGCCCATAACAATTGGTACAATTGAAAAACCGGTTAGTGTTTCCTGCAAAAAGGGGAGCTGCACTTCAAGCGCGTGTTCCTGTTTATGACCCTGGTTTCCACTAAAGATAGTTTTAGTTCCTTCAATAATTTTATCGCCCATCTTTTTATTTACAGCAACTTTCCCAAGCGGCGTTTCATAAGCATCGCCTTCATAAATACAAGACCCGGGAAAATACTCTCTGTGACTCGGTGAGATCACAATAACCGTTTTATAATTTTTATTACGGATATAATTGTAAACACTTGCTGCAGTTTTGCCCGAATATTGATAACCCGCGTGAGGCGCGACAATGCCAAAAACATTCTCAATTTTATCATCTGTTTTTGTTGAATCAAGCAGCAGCTGAATATCTTTTCTCAATGCTTTTTCACTTCCCGCGTAAAACATTCCCGCCACTGCGGGTTTACGAATCGTTTCCATTCTTAACTCTCTATTTCACTTTCACTAAAAACGGTTGCTGTAAATGCACTTAGGTTTAACTGATGCACTTTCCAGTAATCGCCATGCAGCCCGGACTTCTGACAAATTGCGGTTAAAAATTCTTCTCTGTTCATCTTATGTTCAATCGGTACTTGAGGCAGCAATAATCCTCGATTGCCGCCTTCTTCTAAAATTAACCCGTGTTTGCCTATAATTATTTCATCATAGCTGTTTATGGGAAAAGGTTCCGATAAAATTGAAAGCTCTATTGAAATTTTCGGAAACTCTTTTTCAGTTAAAGGAGGAAATCTAGGGTCGGCATTAGCGGCTTGTTTTGCAGCATCTTTAATAGTGGTAAATAATTTCTGATCTGAAATTATATAACCGATGCAGCCGCGTAATTTTTTATTTGTAGTTAAAGTTACAAATGCCCCCGCGCGGGAATTAAAAACTGGATGTTTTTTGATGTCCAATTTGGGATCATCGGTTTTTCGGAATAGCGAGCTAATTGAATTACGTGCGGTTTGCAGCAGGATCAGTCTTTCTTCTTTTGTCAGTTCCATCGTATCTATCCATGCATTTTAAAAATCTCAACTTCAGTTTTGCCTTTTAATAGAAGTAACAAATCTTTATAAATAAAAAATGAATCGGGCATTAATAACTCGAGATTTGTGTTCAGCAATTCCTTAAATATAATTTTATTCTTGGTTTTATCAATAGCATAAATATTATTTACAGTACCTTTTAAACGTGTGTTGGAATGATAGCTCAATAAAAAAATATTTTCGTATTCCAGGTATTCAATTTCACCAACAATATTTTTTTCTTTGATGACATTATTGATCTCGCCAAAATCCTTGGATATTTTAGAAAGAGTAGAAGGGAATACATAATTATCATATCCTTTTTGTGCTTCGGCTATTGATCTTAGATCATTTATTTTTTTATAATCCTCGCCAAGTTTTTCAATCACTTCGCCCGTCTGCAGATTGAGGGAATAAAAATCCCTTCCCTCAAATTTTTGTTTAAACGCGTAAATATTTCCGCTATATATGAATGAGAATAAATATTGCTCGTCCTTCCATAAAACTTTTTGAGTGGGAATATCAAAAACAATTATTCCTTTATGCCCGGGCATATCGGGTTTGGCAAATTCATGAAAAATAATGTTGTCGCCATAAGTATCCTCAATCCCAATCCAGCATTTTTCGTCAAGCTGAATATTAGAAAAAATCGATTCGCCGGAATTCAGATCTATGCAGCTAAAATAAACCTGCTTGGTTTTTGTATCGCGTACTTCAATAATTAGTTTTTCCGTTGAAGTGATTAATAAACGCCAAATCTGGTTATCGCTTTTATAGGAGAAGGATCTTGTAAATTTCATAAATGCAGTCACTTATTATTTATTTAACTCGAAATTACAAATTTATAATAATTTCATTTGCAATCATAAATTTTAAGAAGACGAAGACAGCATTTTTATTTTTAGTGTATTAAAAATTTAGATATATTCAATTTAATGGATCATCCGGCATAAAAATTTCATAGCACAATAATCAACGTCGAGAATATTTTATTAATTATAAATTAAGGGGAAAGAAATGAATAATTTTTTAGAAGTATTCAAAGATATAATTAACTACCAAATTTTTACAATTAACCAAACTCCGGTAACACCGCTGCTAATAATAATATTTTTTTTAGTCCTGGTTGGTTTTTATATACTTGCTAAAATTATAAGCAGTAAGGTTCTTTCAAGGGTCCTTTCTAAGTTCAATATTGAGGAAGGACTGCTGTTTACAATGCTCAGGCTGAGCCATTATCTTATGGTCTTTATAGGCGCAATTGTTGCTTTTCAATTTGTTGGAATTGATTTAAGCGGACTTGCGGTTGTATTAGGTTTTTTATCTGTGGGTATTGGGTTTGGCTTGCAGAATGTGACTTCAAATTTTATCTCAGGTTTAATTTTATTGTTCGAAAGACCGATTAAGGTAGGAGATAGAGTAACCGTTGGTGATACGGTAGGTTATGTTACAAATATTAAAATAAGGGCAACTACAATCAGGACATTAAATAATATTTCAATCATAGTTCCCAACTCCAATTTTATCAGCAACAATGTAATCAACTGGACACACGGCGATAAAAAAATCAGGATAGAAATACCAGTCGGTGTTTCTTATGCATCCGATTTAGATTTAGTCTTGAAGTCTTTGGAAGAAGTGGCGCTCGAAAATGATGAGGTTTTAAAAGATCCAAAACCTGAAGTCCATCTTAAGAATTTTGGCGATTCTTCATGGGAAATGAATTTAAGGGTATGGATTGCTGACCCGAAAACTTATTTTTATGTCCAGTCGGATTTGAATTGTGCAATTGTTAGAAAGTTTAGAAAGAACGGAGTGGAAATTCCGTTTCCGCAAAGAGATTTGCACATTCGATCCGTAGCAAAAAACAGTTTGAAAGAAGCAATGTAATTAACTTAAAATTTAATTTGGTGCTTCCCTAATTGCAATGTTGTTAAATATTATCTTGCTGAATTCACAATTAAATTTAATTTAATTATCATCTGAAAATATTTTCAATATAAGTAGTTAAAAACAAAGGATCATTTTTATGAGGAAACGAATAGTTTTATTTTTAATATTATTGATAGCAGCAAGCTCTGTTTTAAATGCACAATACTCAATCAACCCCACGAGACCTTCAGCATCGGATAATGCATTTATTACTTCATACGGTTATAGCGAGTTAGAAATTGGCGCGCTTATTCAAAAAGATTTTTATAGTGTTCCCGCATTGTTAAAAGTTTCTCCACATAAGCAGGTTGAGGTCGGCGTTTCATTTTCCGGCTTAGTAAATCATACAACGCTTGGGGATGACTCCAAAACTGATTTTGGTGATGTAGGAATTCAGCTAAAATCTACACTTTATAAAAGCGATTGTTTCGGTACGGCTGTGCTTGGTAAAATTGAGTTCCCGTCTTCGGTTGATCCGAAGTATACTTTTTACTCAACATCAAGTCTCCTGCTTAATTTTGGTCAAGCTGATTTAACATTAGGAACGGTTATGTTTGATAATGTTACTGAATATGATAACTCATTTATTTATGCACTTGCTTTCTCTCCCAAACTGGAAGGACCAATTGGAGTTTTTGTGGAAATTTTCGGCGAGAGTGTAAATGGAGTTTCGCCAATTTCAGCGGATGCGGGGCTGGCTTTTGCAGTTAGTCCGAATTTAGTTATTGATGCAGCGGCGGCAATTGGTTTAAATGATTATGTACCCGACCTTGTTTTTCAGATTGGATTGACAACAAAGCTATTTAAAATCTTTTAAAATTAAATTTTCGGTTAAGGAAAAACATGCGTTTATTTATTTTGTTTGTATTTATTGCAACAAATTTATTAGCTCAATCGGAAGATAATTCTCCTGATTTCTTCGGGTTCTTACGGTTAACTAATAAGTGGGAGGTTGACAATAACCAATCATACTTTGATGTCATAAATGCAAGGCTTGGCGTTAAAGGAAAATTTAAATCCAAAATTGGATACAAACTTTACTTTGATGTGGCAAGAAACGGAAAAGTATTATTAGATGATAATGACAAGAGTGTTAAACAATCTTATTCAAACATGCTGCTTGATGCATTCATTTCATTAAAGCCTAATAAACAACTTGAAATTACTTTTGGTCAATCTAAAGTTCCTTTCAGCAGTTCAAATTTACGAAGCCCTTTTGGTATGGATTTTATTTTACGTCCTTCAATTACTAAAGTTACTCCAAGTATTAGAGATGTTGGTATAAAAGCTACTTTTAAGAATGAGCTTCTGATTAAAAATTCTATCTCCGTTGGAGTTTTTAACGGGGAAGGGGATAACAATTTTACTAACAGCAAAAAGCCGGCTTATGCTTTTAGATGGTTATTAAATCCAATAGAGCCGGTTGATTTTGGATTTAACTATTTTACCGGAAACTTAAAAGGAACAATTGCTCACATCTATGATCTGGAATTTAGTATTAATATTTTTAATTCCTCTTTATATGGTGAATATGCAAATAGAACTTTAAATGTTCTGGGGAATGATCTTAAATCAAATGCATTATTTTTATCATACACATACAATATATTATTAGATTGCAATTGGGCAGATGCTCTAAAACCAAATCTGCGTTATGAAAGACTAAGTGATAACAATAAAAACAAAACACACATTACTACAATAGGTTTAACATTAAGCTTATTGCAGCAATTAAATTCTGAGTTTAAAATTAATTATGAGATAAATTCACCGGATCAATTGACCTCAAGTATTTCAACATTATATTTATTAGTGCAGACACAATTCTAATGCAAAGGATTTAGGTAATGAAAAAGTTTTTAATATTGATTCTATTAATACCATTCACGGTATTTGCTCAGATTACTGATACCACAAAATTTAATAAACTTATTTCAATTGAAAGTCTTGTTGATTCATTAAGAATAGAGATTTATTCGTTGGAAAAAAAGCTTCAATTAATGAAAGAAAATGTGGTTGAAGGAAGCGAGTTCGATAAACTTCTATCGACTCTTGAAGAGGGCGATGAAGCTGTTCCGGATGATCAGAGATCAAGTAATAGAAGGCTTGATGCGTTACTCCAGGTAATGACAAACAGGCCGGGACAAATAAGATTCAACGGTTCGGCAGTAAGTGTAATTCATAATAAATTATCCGGCAAAAATTTTTCATCCGCTGTTGGCTTAGTAGATCTATATGCAACAACAAGTTTCGGCGGTGAGTCGATCTTCTTTATTTATTTTCAGGCTAAAGGGGGGAATGGTTTGGATAGTTTAGTTAACTCATTCGTATCCACAGATGCCAATGCCGGTTCAACACAGTCTTCCGATGGTCAAGATGTTGTTCTGATACCTGAAGCATGGGCTGAATTTAGCCTTTTGGATAACGACTTAAAGTTTACTGTTGGTAAACTTGACCTGACCAATTACTTTGATAACAATGCTTATGCAAATGATGAATACTCGCAATTCATAACATCCGGTTTTGTTAATAGTGCTGCTCTTCCAATTGTGGAGACAACACCGGGAATAAGAATGAGAACAAATATTTTTAATAGATTTTTTATTCAAGTTGCATTTGCAAGTTCAAGTAACAGCGGGACAAAAATTTTCAGCAGTATTTTTAAGGCAGCAAGTATCGGTTTTAAAATTTTTGCCGATAGTGATTATGAAGGCAACCTCAGAGTTTACGGATATCTTCACCCGGATACTGATGACAAAGCAGGGTATGGAATTAGTTTTGATAAAAACTTATTTGAGGAACTCGGATTATTTATACGTTGGAATAAAAACTCGAGCAGATATTCGAAAGTAAATAATATTAAGCAGGCTTGGAGTACAGGAGTCTTGTTCAAAGATATATTATTTAATCGGAAATTTTCTACCGGTGTTGCAATTGGAAGCAGCAAGGGTTTTAGTAATGTTAATTCTTCTGAATATAACACGGAATTATTTGCCAGATTTCAAATAAACAAATGGGTATATCTATCACCACATTTTCAGGGTATTTGGAATATTGCAGGTTCAAAGAAGAATACTTATCTGGCAGCTCTTAAGGCTCAAATAAATTTTTAAGGAGATTTTATGAATGCAAAACAAATAATTCTTATTGTGATTGCAGTGCTGGCATTAATTTTTATAATTCAAAATACAGCTACAGTAACAGTTGCATTTTTATTTTTTGAAATTGCAATGCCGAGAGCAATATTGCTTTCTTTCACAATTTTAATTGGTATAGTTATCGGAGTTTTACTGCCCTATAGGATTGGAAAACAAAAATAAGAATTTAAAAAAAGGGCTTAATACACAATTGTATATTAAGCCCAATTAGTATCATCAAAAATTAATCATTTTTAATTCTTAGATCAATTCTTCTATTTTTTGCTCTACCTTCGTTCGTTTCGTTATTTGCGATTGGAACAGTTTCCCCATAACCGGTGGAAGTAATTCTTGATCTATCGATTGTCATATTTGCCAATAGATACTGAGTAACAGCATCAGCTCTCTGCTGTGATAAATTTAAGTTGCTTGCATCACTTCCAAATGAATCTGTATGACCTTCAATAGATATTTTTCCTTCTGGAAATTCTTTAATCGCTTTCTGCAATCTTGTTAATAAACCAAAATCTTCCGGTTTAATTACAGATTGACCAACATCAAAGCTTAATCCTACTAATCGAATTATAATATCATTTTCTTTTCGTAATACCTGCGCTTCATCAGATGAAAATATTTTTTCTACCGCAGCGTATTTTTCTTTGATCATATTTAGCTTTTCCATTTTACCTGCTAACTCAGACTTTTCAGAAGTCAAGCCGCTTAATTCATCTTTTAGTAGTTTTACTTCTTGCTCAAGGGCTGCAATTGTTTCTTTTTGTTTTACGGTTTCCGTTTTTAAAGCTGCAGCATGTTCAACAATCCCATCTGCAACAGGAGCAAATCCATTATCAAAAGCAGGCTCATTTCCAATAGCAGCAGCAATTTTCATGAATTCTTTTTCGGTAGATAGTATTAGGCTTTCAAGTGTTTGGTCTTTATCTTCAAAATTCCTTACAAACCTATTTATGAAAAAGGCATGGTTGATTTCATACTGTGCTTGCTTTGCTAAACTACGCGGCAAGTCAGTATCATATCTGTTTTCGTTCAATTCTTTTTCACATTGTTTAACCAATTGTTTAGAAAGCGCCAAAGTTACCGGTGCGTTCTTGCCAATATTTTGATCTTCGGCTTTTTCAATTTGTTTCCTTGTTTCAACCAGCCAGGCAATTTTAATTGATTCTAATTCTGCATCTTTAAAATACCCTTCTGCAATATTTGCAGCATCTCGTGCATCATTAACGTCGCCGTCTTCTAATTCTTCTCCGGCTTCTCTCAACTTTTCTTCAGCTTTCTTCCAAAGTACGGGAACATTCTTTTCTGAAGATACTTGAACGGCATCATTTCTAACTTCAAGTACTCTTGCAAAAGTAACTTTCCCAACTTCTGCAGTTTTAAATGCCTTATTAAGTGAGGCATTCATTTCTGCAAGCTGCTCTTTAATATCATTTAAACTTGCGCCTTCTTTAAAATCTTTTTCAGCTTCATTATAACTTTTAAGCGCATCACCGTAAAATGAAGGAGACATTAAATTTACGCTTTCACTCTCTGCATCAGTAAGTCGTGCCTTCGCCTCCTTAAATAGACTTTCTTTTATATCCTGCGCAAATAAAGATTCAGCAGCAAAAAAAGAAAACATTATAATTGTTATTAAAATTAGTTTTTGTTTCATAGGTCCTCCTAAATATTATTAGTAATTTAATAATGATTTTTTTAATAGTGATTTTTTTTATTAGGTTTTCGAAAATTAAAATTATCTTTTAAGTCATTCCCAAATGCAATTCAATTATCAACTGTAGTGTCATTATCAGCTTTCGAAAACTGAATGGTTTTTATATTATTAATTTCTTCTTTAGTTTTAGAAAGTTTTTTCTTAATCAATAAGTTAGTAATTGATAAATTTAACAATAGTAGAACAAATAGAATAAATCCAATTAAGAATATTCCAGCAATCAACGGAAATTGCACTACTTGAACTCCTAAATTAACGTCAAGTTCAAGAATAAACACATTCCAATTGAACATTGCAAAATAGGCAATGATAATAATGTAAATTATAGTTAGTACTGATGTAAACCTGCTCATTTCAATTATCTTATTTATTAACAATTCTATTATTTACTTAGATCTCTTCCTAATTCAATTATTTCCTTATCTAAACGTTGAATTTTTTTTATCAGTGAAGTAAACTCACTAGTTTTTGAAAATTTACTGAATGTTACTTTATCGATTTTATAATTTTTGTAAAAATATGCGCCTAAATTTGAAACTAATTCTTCTCTTTGATTATTAAGTTTTTTCATTTCTATTTTATCTTTAAATTGATCTGCATAATCTGATGCTGATGAATACAGATCGGTAACAACTTGAGAACTTGTATCAATTGCCTCTGACGCACCTTGTTTTACTTTTTCAAACGTTTCTGTTGCAATTTCTGATGTTTTTTCTCCAACAAGTTTGGCTCCATATTCAACATTTTCAATAAGTTCTGTAATAAAAGATTTTTTCTTATTTACTTTTTTTTTGCTACTACTTTTTACACTTTGTGAAGTAGCCTTTGGTTTTCGAGATTTAGGGTTTTTGTTTTTTGTCCCTTTAGTATTTGCTTTTGATACTGTTTTACTCATTTATTACCTCCAAAAAAATAATATCTTTACTTTGATTTCTTTCGACTTATTTTTCCCAACCAATATAGACCGACGACTACAAAAATGATAATTATAATAATCCAATAATATATTGGGATTGAACTTTCTGCTGATTGTTTTGCAGCTTTAATTAGTTTTTCTATTGCTGTAGATTCTTGTTCTACCGAATCTATTTTATCTTTTTCTTCGTATGAATCAATTGAATCTACACTTTCGTAAATTTCTGTTCCTATATTGTCTTTTTTCTCTTCAACTTTTGCAAGATCATCTTTTGTAACAATAGCAGAATCCGCTTCATCAACTTTTTGAATTAATAATCTGGTTTTATTAGTTTCGGCTTCATCCAATTCGCTAAGCAACTGTTCTTTTTTGACCTTAAAATTTTTCCATTTATTGCTAAATACTTTTCTTTCTTTTTCTAATTTAGTAATCTGGTTATCTATCGCTTGTCGTTCTTGCTTCAAATAATCAGTAAATCCAACACTTTTTTCGTACTCCGTTTTAAATAGTTTTTGCTTTTCACTAATCTGCTTCTCTAAATCAGTTACTTTGTTTTGATTTAGCTTTTGATTCAGTTCTTCTTCTAATAACTGATTTTTATTTTTATCTATCTCTTCATTTATCTCTGCTATTTTTGCATTTATTTCTTTAATCTGATTTTGTGCATTTTTTTGACTGTATAGTTCATTTAATTCCGACATTTTATATTCAAGTTCAGTATTTAGTAATTCACTTTTTTTAGTTAATAATTCCCTTCTTTTGTTAACAAGCTTTAGATTATTTTTTTCTTTAGAAAGAGAAATCTTAAGTGTATTTATAGCATTTTCCAAGTCAGTAATACTGGTAGTTACATTTTTGCCAGATTTTTCATTTGCTTCAACCACGTATTTTTTCTTGTTATAGAGTTCTTCAATTTTAAAGTTAATTTCTGTTAGTTGAGATGCGTAGAGGTTCAATGAATCATCAACGATATTTTTTCGCTTCTTTAATTCACTTATTAAGTTATTGGTAACTTCAAGTTTTGCTAGTCTCAATCTATACTCGGCTTCGTCAGCTTTTTGGGATACTTCGATTAATTGCTTTTTTATTGATTCTGTGTCCCGATCTAGTTTTTCATTTTCACTTTTAATTGTATCCTTTGACAAATTAAATTCGCTAGAATTATTTTTGGAATATTCTGAATTGTCAGAAGAATTATCGCCGCAAGAAAACAAGAATACGACTGATAAAACAAAAGTCAGAATCCGCTTTCTGTTATCATTTTTGTAGTTTTTCATTTTATTGGTTCCTAAAATTTTTGAAATTATAATTATCGACTCATCAGAATATTAGATCTTTCCTTCATAAGGATTTTCATCTATAGTTTAGTTTACTATTGTTTCTATTAAGTTATTATTGGGAATTGATATTTCTTCTTTGTCATCAGTCTCAATTTTTGTTAAAATTGTTCCCACATTTAAAATTTTTCCTTTGATATCTGAAAATTTTACACTTTCCCCTTCCTTGATTGATTTGTTCAAATATACCCCAGCAATGATGTTTTTAAAAACATCCTTAGAGCCAATTCCAAATGAAATAGCAATTGCGAGGCCTAATGAACCAATAAGAATAAGTAATATGCTTGTAAGTATTTCGGTTTGAATCTTAAGCTGTGTTAGCGCAATAATAAAAGTAATTACAAGTATAAAAATATTTGTTAAAGTGCCTAATAATTCTGAATTATCTAAACCCATCCTACTGGAACTTCCCCGTACGATTCCGCTAAAAACTTTTGCACCCCATGCCCCAATTAAAAGAATAAACAGAGCAACAAATAAATTCGGTAAATACATTATTACATCATTTATAATAACTGCAAAGAATCTCAGTCCTAAAATATCTGCAATTGGCAAAAGGAATAGAATTAAAATTGTCCAAAATAAAATCCTAGCAAAAATATATGATAGATTGCTTGGTAAACCGGACGATATTAAAAATCTTTCAATTCCGGATTTCTCAGATATATTATTAATTCCAATTAAATCAAGAATTTTATTTGCCACCTTTTCAATTAACTTGGCAATTAACCATCCAATTATTATTAGTAATAATGCGACAAGAATTTTTGGCAAAAAATTCATTATTTGCCATAAAATATCTTGGCCTGAGACTACTAACACGTCAAACCAATCTTTAAATTCTTTCATAAAATTTATCTCCTCTATTAAGCCTTAAAAGAATTAAAAAATTTACTTTTTCTTATCTCTCTTTTCAGAAGAATTTTGTATTTGAAAAACTTCGAAGATTGAAAGAAAAACTTTTAAAAAACTAATTATTGTTATACTTATGATATTTTTAAATAATTGGCTTCTATTTATTTCCTTGAATAATTTATTATTAAAATTTTTTGATAGTTCCG
>SWCD01024512.1_pt1 | contig 72747 bp, 64 predicted proteins | sample 4693011 | NCBI WGS metagenome assembly SWCD01 (sample SAMN10267278, study PRJNA491770) | bioreactor metagenome | isolation source: DHS bioreactor inoculated with marine | place: Japan: Omine Ridge, Nankai Trough
GGCGCCACGGGTTGCTGGCCAACCAGTGCCAGTTCGTGGGGGTCGGGTGCCACGGGTTGCTGGCCAACCAGTGCGCTGCGGGCGGACGATGGCGCATCGCGTGACCGGATTGCCATCGCAAGTCTAAACACGGGGCAAGCCCGCGCCGCTAAATGGGGGATTGCATGCGGCGTGTGTTTGTTCGCCCACTTGGCGCGCCGCGTGCTCGAGTGTGCCCGCCCGGGAGAGACGCCGTTCTTTGTGTGGGTCGGCGAACCCTGCCGCCTGCACGCGGACCTGCTCGTGCCACCCGATGCGATCGATGTGCAACTCCTGCGGCGTTCGATCTTTCTCAATCCGCCGGACACTTCGACTCGACTGCGGGCGCTCGATCTCGTTTTGCGAACGGCGGGGTGCGTGGCGTTCGCGGATGGCTCCGGATTTGACATCGCGGCGACTCGTCGTTTGCAGCTTGCCGCGGAAGCCGGGCCGGGCCTGTGTTTCCTGCTTCGCCCGGCTCGGGAGCGTTCACAGCTTTCCGTCGCCGCCACGCGTTGGCTCCTGCAACCCAGTGCCAGCCACTTTCCACCGCATCCCCTGCCCACCTGGCGTTTGCAGCTTCTTCGTTGCAAGGGGCTGGCCCTGGCTGCCGCCGATCACCCGCACTGGGATTTGGAGTGGGACCATGTCGCGCATCGTCTCCATGTATCTGCCGAACTGGCCCATCGAGCGACTGGCCCGCAGGGTTCCCGCGCCTCGCCGCCGTGCCTCGACAAACCGCAGCGGAGTGAGCCAACCCGCCCCAGCCGTCGTGCTCAGCCACACGCACGCCGGAAAGCAGGTCGTCGCTGCTGCCAGCCCCCGCGCCTGCCAAGCGGGGATTGAGGCGGGGATGAACCTGGCGCACGCCCGGGCGCTCCTGCCGCCGGAAGCGCTCGAAGTACAACCCTACCAACCGCAGCGCGACGCCCGGGCGTTGCATCGGCTGGCGCGCTGGCTAATGCGGTTCAGCCCCGTGGTGCAGGCGGATGTGCCGGATGGGGTGCTGCTCGACATCGCCGGCTGCGAACATTTGTTCGGCGGGGAAACGGGGATGCTGCGCGAGATGCGCGGGACTCTGCATCGGTTGGGCTTCAGCGCCCGTCTCGCCGCCGCCCCCAGCATTGGCGCGGCCCACGCCCTGGCGCGCTTCGCCGAAACGCCTGTGACAACGGTACAAGCAGCGGCGGTTCGCCAGGCGCTGGCCCCCCCTACCGCTCGCTGCTTTACGTTTGGAGCCGACGATTCTGGCGGGGCTTGCCGAACTTGGTTTGACGCATGTCGCAGATGTCGGCTCGCTGCCGCGTTCAACGTTGCCCGCGCGCTTCGGTGACAGCGTGTTACTCCGGCTCGACCAGGCGCTGGGGCAGGCGGTGGAACTGCTCGAGCCGCTCGCACCGGCCTCGCCGCTCGAACATGCCCTCGCCTTCGACGGCCCGACCACGCAATTGGAAGCGATCCAGGCGGCGGTGCGGGAACTGCTGGCGGCGTTGCACCAGTCGCTGCAAACACGGGAGGAAGGCGCCCGGGCCTTGGCCTTGACCGTCGAGCGTGCCTTGCTGCCCGCAATCGTGATTCCCTTGTCGCTCAGCAAGCCCAGCCGCGATCCCAAGCATCTCTGGTCGCTCCTGGCGCCGCACCTGGAGACGCTGCACCTGGGGCACGGCGTCGAGGGGGTGCACCTGGCGGTGCGGGACAGCGCCCGGATCGCGCATCGGCAACTGCACTGCGACACGTCGATCCACGATCCTTTCGCCAGCGCTGATGACGGGCGCTTGGGGCGGTTGCTCGACACGCTCAGCGCCATGCTGGGCCGGGCCCGGGTGACGCGGCTGACGGCTCGGCAGACGCACGTCCCCGAAGATCGTTTTCGTTTGGAGCCGATCGCGGAAGCGCCGCCGCTGCTGTTGGAAGCGTTCGCGGACGAGGTGGTGCAGCGCCCTTCGCTGCTTTTCGAGAAGGCGTTGCCGCTGCGGGTGGAGGTGGATGCGATGGGCCGACCGATGCGGGTGCGGTTGCCAGACGGGCCGGCGGCGCTCATGGTTGAGGCGTGCGAAGGGCCGGAGTGTGTGGGTAGTCGCTGGTGGGAAACGCCGCTGCCGCCTGCCCCGGATGACGAAGCGGAGGCGGCGCTACTGACGAAGGCGTGCCAGGCGCTGCGGCTGTACTACCGCTTGCGCTTGCAGGTTGGGCCGATCCTGTGGGTCTACAAGCAGCATCCGCGCGGGGGCTGGTTCTTACAGGGGTACTGGAGCTAACGATGCCCGAGCATTCCGACCCCAAGCCGCACCCCCACCCCTACCCCCACCCGCACCCCCACCCGCACCTGCCGAGTCGACCCGGAGCGCCGGCTGCACCGAGCAACGGCGTCGCCGGCGCCCCCACGATTCTTCGCGACGTTGCCAATCGGGCGAACTACGCCGAATTGCACACCACGACGAACTTCACCTTCCTCACCGGGGCCAGCCACCCCGAAGAGTTTGCGCAGCGGGCGGCGGAACTCGGGCACACCGCGGCGTCCATCACCGATGTCAACACGCTGGCCGGGATCGTGCGGGCCCACGTGGCGGCGAAGCAGGCGGGGATTCCCCTGGCGGTCGGCTGCGCGTTGCGTTTCCAGGAGCCGCACCTCCCGACGGTGCTGGTCTATCCCACGGACAGCGCCGCCTACGCTCGCTTGTCGACGCTGCTGACGCGGGGCAAACGCCGCGCTCCCAAGGGTGAATGCCATTTACACCTGGCGGATTTGCTGGCAGCGCCGGAGGGGTTGCTGGCGATTGTCACGCCGCCGCGCCGGCTTGATGTTCACTTTCACGATTCATTGCAAGCGCTGCGGGGCGCGTTTACGGAGGATCGCTTGTCACTGGGCGTCACCCGGCACGGCGGCTGCGATGATACCTGGCGGTTTCAGCAGACGCGCCGGCTGGGGCGTGAACTGTCCCTGCCGCTGGTCGCCTGCAACGATGTCCATTACCACGACGCCTCGCGGCGAGCCCTGCAGGATGTGCTCACTTGCATTCGCCACACCTGCACCATCGAGGAAGCGGGGCTGCGGCTCTTTCCCAACGCGGAACGGCGACTGAAATCGGCCCGGGAGATGCGAGCGCTCTTTGCGGACGCCCCGCAAGCCCTGCAGCGCGCCTGCGACATCGCACGGCAGGCATCGCGGTTTTCTCTCGATGAGCTGCGCTACGAATACCCGCGCGAAGTCTGCCCGCGCGGCATCACGCCCATGCAGCATCTGGTCAGCTTGAGTAAGCGCGGGGCCCTGGCCCGTTATCCCGAGGGCGTGCCCGCCAAGGTCGAACGGCAACTCGAACATGAGTTCTCCCTGATCGAAGAGCTTGACTACGCCAAGTATTTTCTGACCGTGTATGACATCGTCGTCTTCGCTCGTTCCCGCGGCATTCTCTGCCAGGGACGCGGGGCGGCGGCGAACTCGGCGGTCTGCTATTGCCTGGGCGTCACCGCCGTCGACCCCGACAAGAGCGACCTGCTCTTCGAGCGGTTCGTCAGCAGGGAGCGCAACGAGCCGCCGGATATTGATATTGATTTCGAGCACGAACGCCGCGAGGAAGTGATCCAGCATATCTATAGGAAGTTCGGCAGGGAGCGGGCAGCCCTGACAGCGGAGGTCATCAGCTACCGCGGGGCCAGCGCCATTCGCGAGGTGGGCAAAGCCCTGGGCTTGTCACTCGATGCCCTCGACTGCCTGTCGAAGAACCTTAATTGGTGGGAGCGAGGGGCGTTGCAGATGGAGCGCCTGCGCGAGCTGGGCTTTAGCGACCGCGATCCGATGCTGCGGCGCTTCGTCACTTTGACCGGGCAGATCCTGGGATTTCCCCGGCACTTGTCTCAACACGTCGGCGGCTTTGTTATTACCGAGAAGCCACTGTCGCAGCTCGTGCCAATTGAGAACGCCGCGATGGAAGATCGCACGGTCATTGAATGGGACAAGGATGACATTGATGCGATGGGGATGTTGAAGATCGATGTGCTGGGGTTGGGGATGTTGTCTTGTATTCGCAAGGCGTTTGATTTTTTGGAGCAGAGTTGGGAATTTGGGAATTCGGGAATTGGGGAATTGGGGTGCGGTGCGGGCCTCACAAACAAGGAGCATGATCATGGCGACGCTGCGTTCGTTTCGCGATCTGACGGCTTGGCAAAAGGGGATGGAGTTGGCGGCAGCGGTGTACGAAGCCACGAAGCGAATGCCCTCCGACGAACGGTTCGGCCTGACCAGCCAAGTGCGTCGAGCGGTGGTCTCGATCCCTTCCAACATCGCCGAGGGATACGGCAGGCAGACCCGGCCCGACTACCTCAAACACCTGCGGATTGCCCGCGGGTCGCTGGCCGAGTTGTCGACGCAGTTCGAGTTGATCTTCACGATGCGAATGCTGCCCACGGACCAAGCCATTCCAACCCTGATCGACCAGGAGGAGCGAATCCTCTACGCCCTGATTCGAAGCTTAGAACAGAAGACCAAACAGGAACATCGTTCCACCCGTCCCCGGTAACACCACACGACGGCAGCGCCACACCCCAATTCCCCAATTCCCCAATTCCCCAATTCCCTTTCTCCCACTCCCTCTCCCTCGCCTCCATCCCACCCGACGACCCCGCGGTCTACGACATGATCTGCAAGGCCGACACGGTCGGGGTATTTCAAATTGAATCGCGGGCCCAGATGTCCATGCTGCCGCGTTTGCGGCCTCGGACGTTCTACGACCTGGTCATTGAAGTGGCGATCGTGCGACCCGGACCGATCCAGGGGAAGATGGTGCACCCGTACCTGCGGCGGCGCAACGGCGAGGAGCCGATCGTCTATCCCAAGGAAGAGATCAAAGCGGTCCTCGCCAAGACGCTCGGGGTGCCGCTCTTCCAGGAACAGGCGATGTCGCTGGCGATCGTGGCGGCGGGGTTCACGCCCGATGAAGCGGACCAACTCCGCCGGGCCATGGCGGCCTGGAAGCGTCGAGATGGCGCTATCGAGAAGTTCTACGAACGGTTCGTGGGCGGTATGGTTCAGCGCGGCTACGAAGCGGAGTTCGCCGAGCGCTGCTTTGAACAACTCAAGGGCTTCAGCGAATACGGCTTTCCCGAATCGCACGCGGCGAGCTTTGCCTTGCTGGTGTACGTCTCCTCCTGGCTCAAGTGCCACCATCCAGCGGTGTTCGCGGCGGCCCTGATCAACAGCCAACCCATGGGCTTCTACGCCCCGGCCCAGATCGTCGAGGATGCCAAACGCCACGGCGTCGAGGTGCGGCCGGTCGATGTGAATTGCAGTGGCTGGGAGTGTGGGATGGAGGGGGGGGAAGGGAATTGGGGAACTTGGGAACTTGGGAATTGGGGTGGGGCGAATGGATGATGCGAGCGATGGCGACACCCACGTTCCCCAATTCCCTAATTCCCCAGTTCCCTCTCCCCCCCTCCCTCCGCCTCGGCCTCCGCCTCGTCAGCGGCCTGCGCGAAGAGGAGGGTCGCGCTGTGGAACAGGCGGTGCGAGAGCGCGGGCCGTTTGCTTCCATCGCAGCGCTCTGGCGAGCCTCGGGCGTGCGAGTGACGGCGTTACGGAAGTTGGCGGCGGCGGATGCGTTTCGCTCGCTGGGGCTCGATCGCAGGCAAGCACTCTGGGAGATCCGAGCTTTGCGCGATGACAAGCTCCCCATGTTCGAACAGACCGAAGCGCAGGAGGAAACAGCGGAGTTGCCGGAGATGACCCTGCCCGTGCATGTCATGCACGATTACCGCAGCGTCGGGTTATCACTCAAGGCGCATCCGCTCAGCTTCATTCGGGAACGGCTGGAGAAGCGCGGGGTTATCCGAGCGAAGGAACTGCAGGATCAGCAGCGCTGGGATAACGGCATGAACGTGGCGGTGGCGGGGATCGTGCTGGTCCGCCAGCGCCCCTCGACAGCCCTGGGCATTATCTTCATGACGCTGGAGGACGAAACGGGCATCGCCAACCTGGTGCTGCGGTCCCAGGTGTACGAGTGCTTCCGCAAGGCGGCCCGCAGCGCCACGGTCATGCTGGCCCGGGGGCACATCGAACGGCAAGGCGATGTCTGCCACATCCAGGTCTTCGCAGTGGAGGATCTGAGCGAGGAGCTGCGCGAGTTGGTGAACAAGTCACGGGATTTTCGGTGAGACGGCGCGGGCGCGGCGGGTCGTTGGTTCCCGAGGGTGGCGAGCACCCTCGACTTTCGATGTGTCGCGCGAGGATTCCCTACACTACGGCCATGCGAACCGACCTTGCTGGACAGACCGTGCTTCTCACCGGCGCGACGGGCGGCATCGGGCAGGCGGCGGCCCGGGCCCTGGCTGCGGAAGATGCCAACGTCGTGCTGCACTACCACCGGAACGAAGCCGCAGTGCGCGAGCTTACCGCGGAGCTTGGCGAGCGTGCCCTACCGTTGCAGGCGGATCTGCGCGAGGAGTCGGCCGTCGAGTGGTTGTTTGCCGCGTCCATCGAGCGCTTCGGTCGCCTGGATTGCCTCGTCGCCAACGCTGCCATCGCTCCGGAGCGCGGGCCCGTGCGCAGCATGTCGACCGAGCGTTGGCGGGCAACGATGCGGGCGAACCTGGACAGCGTCTTCTTCTGCTGCCGAGCTTTCATGCAACATCTGGAGCATGACCCGCGTGAGGCGGCGAACATCATCCTCATCGGATCCACGGCGGCGATCTTCGGCGAGGCGAATCTCGCGGACTACGCCGCCGGCAAGAGCGCCCTGGCGTACGGCCTGACGCTCAGCCTGAAGAACGAGATCATCGACCTCGCCCCGCGCGGGCGGGTGAACTGCGTCTGCCCCGGCTGGACCGACACGCCCATGGCCAGCGAAGTGAGCAAGGATGCGACGATCATGAACCGGGTCTACGCGACGATGCCCCTGCGCAAGATCGCCACCCCCGAGGACATCGCGGCGGCGATCGTGTTCTTCGCCTCAGATCGGTTGTCAGGCCACATCAGCGGCGCGGCGCTGCCGATCGCGGGCGGGATGGAAGGGCGTCTGCTGCATACGCCGTGAGATTGGGGACTTACCATGAAGGTAACGTTGCTGGAAGAGCCGCCCGAGTCGGGCAGCGTGGAGGAGCATTGGTTTGACGCCGAGGGCGACTGCACCTGGGTGCTGTTTGAGCCTGAGGAGGGGGAGCCCTGGGCGGGTGTGTTCGGTTGTGGAAGTTTCGAGTCCAGCGACGACGTGGCGCTGTTTGGCGACGACCGACATATCTTTGTGCTTGCGGCCGGCCAGGGGTACATCGTTGATGAGCTGTCGAGGACGGTCGTTCACAGGACTGAGTCCGACTACCTTGCCGACGCCATCGGCGTGCCGGATCGCGACTTCGTTGTTCTCGCGGACTTCCAAGACCTGTGCCTGCTGGGCTCAGACGGTCAACTCACCGACCTTGGTCGCATCGCAGATGATGGGATCATCTTCGAACAGGCGGATTCGGAGTGCGTCACCGGCACGTGCACTCTGTGCCCAGGCGGCGACGACACTTATGAGTTTCGCCTGGATCTCAACACTCGCGCTGTGCAGGTCCAGACTGAGTCGGTCAACCAGCGCCTGAACCGCATCACGCGGGAGTGCCTTGAGCCGATCGCCAAGGAGCGCCTTGCCGAACTCATGACGCTCGCGACGCCGGAGAAGAAGGACCCGATCGCCCGGGCCTTGGCGGCGGAGTATTCAGAAACCGACGCCCAAGACATCGCCTTCCACCTGACCGACTGGTCGGGAGATTGTGCGTTCCTGCTGGCGCTGCTGCTCCATCCAGATCGGTTCTCCGATGTCGAGATCCGATCCGGCATCATGAACTTCCTGATCCACGCTCCGAACCACATCGCCGCGGCGGCCAAGCTCTACGGCTTCGGCATTCAAGATGTCTGGAGCCTGGGCCAGTTGGTCCGCGATGATGACGAGGAGTTCTTCTCGCGGCGCCGGGTCGGCGTAGCGGAGCGCAAGGCAAGCCCGCGGCCCTCTCAGGATGACGGCAATACATGAGGAGCGCAGGGTGCCACTGGTTGCTGTGTCAACCAGTGCGGTGCGGGCGGGCGATGTGGAGCGAGCGACCGTGCCGCATTTGTCGGACTACGCTCGGGGCAAGCCCTCGCCGCTAAATGGGGACTACGCGCGGGCGGGTCTCTTGCGCGTCGTCTTCTTCTTCGCGACCTTCTTGGCGCTGCGCTTCTTTTGGTGCTCCACGGCCTTCTTGATGTAACTGACCGCGTCGGGGGTGGTGCAGGCGGTGTCGCCGTGGTCGACTTCGACGGTGCCGATGCGTTTCGCCGCAGCAGTCGCCTGCTTCTGCAGGGCCGGGCTGCGGAGGGCGATGGCGATGAGGGCGCCGTTCATGGAGTGCTTGACGCGGTTCTTGCTGGCGTGGATGTTCGCTTCGATGTGCTCGAGGTACTCGCCGAGTTCATCTTCGCTCAGAGCAGCAACATCACCCTTCGCTTCACCGGGCCTGCCGCAGCAGCCGCCGGCGAGGACGTGCCAGCCCGTCGCCGCGACCCACTCCTGCTTGGAGGCGATCCACTTCTCCAGGCACCGCCGAGCGTGCTTCGACTTGCCGGCCAGCGCCGCGACGGCATCGAGCATGAGCTGGTTGTTCGCGGTCTTGACCCAGGTGTCGAGCGTCGCCGCCTTGATCTGCGCGGGGTCGGCGATCATGGTGGCGCAGATGCGGGCATCGTGATTGCCCGTCGCCCAGAGTTGATCAGCGAGGTCGTGGTCGATGCCGATCTTCTTGACGATCTTGTACATATCGCCATAGCGCACGCCGAAGAACGGCTCGGGCACACCGTGCCGCAGGTAGGTCTTCTTGCAGGTCTCGACGCTGGCGTCCTTGAGTGCCTTGATGGCTTGGGTCTTGTTCATGACGATCGGCTCCGCAATGCGATTGTGTCGCGTGGGCGAGAGGAATCGTAGCGAGCGTGCGGCACGGAGCGAAGCGAACACTTGGTTGATTGAGATGACGGTACCGCGATTCGGTCATTCCCGGGCAGACGGGAATCCAGGCGAGTACCGCACCGCCTCCAACGCGGAACTGGATGCCCGCCTGCGCGGGCATGACGAGTACGAGCGACTCAGGCTTGTTCGTTGCTCATGAGGCGAATCGGCAACGCCCTGCCGCATTCCGTGCAAACGGGCGACGTGCCGATGGGGTAGGCGCCACGAGGGCACAGGCCGCGGCGCAGGCGCCGACGAAGGCGCAACGGCAGGACCAGGCGACAGCGAGATTGAGCACCGCCCCCACGATGCGAAACACCACGAGTTGGGCGAGCCTTCGTTTCACAACCGCATTCTACCGCGGCTGCCAGCGGTGGGTCCGCAGCGAGATTCTGCCTTGCTCGCTGAAGGTGACACCTTCCGCTTCCAGGAGGCGTTGCTGTTCGTTTTTGCCGCGGTGCACTCCCAGGCTGATCTCGCCCTTGGCGTTGACGACGCGGTGCCAAGGAATCTCAACGTCCTCGGGAGTTGCATGCAGGGCGTAGCCGACCTGGCGGGCGTGGCCGCCGAGGCCGGCGAGTTCGGCGACCTGGCCGTAGGTCGCGACCTTGCCCTTGGGGATGCGGCGGACGACGGCGTAAATGCGCTGGTAGTTCGTGGGTTTGGTGGGCGGGCTGGGCATGGGGCTCTGGAGGCGAGGTACGGGGCCGCTGTGGGGGCTCATCCTACCGTGCGAGAGCCCATGGATTGGAATCCATGGGCTTGAAGGGGACCGCCGATGCCATCGGCGGCTTTCGTCGATCCGCGCCGACGCAGGCGGCGGCTTGGGGGGCAGCGTGGCGTACCTTGCCGCGCCGCCCTATTCTCTGCCGCGTGGGACAAGGAGACGGCGATGGATCCGTTCAACTACGGCAGCCCCTGGATTCAACTGATGTGGATGACGCCGGCCCTCTTGGTCTATCTCATCGGCATCCTGGTGGCCCTGGCGACGATGCGGCGGCACCCGGGGCGCTCCTGGTGCGTGCTGCTGGCCCTGCTCGGATCCCTGGTCTCGGTGCTGGGAGTCACGGCCTTCTGGGCGTTTGGCTTCAACGCCCTGGTCGAGTCGGACATCGACGCGGACCTGATCGACCTCACGATCCGCACGATGGAGGTGCTGCCGCGCTTCCTGCATCCGCTGTGGATCACGCTCTTGCTGCTGGCGGTCTTCGTGGGGCGCGGCAGGGCGACGGCGAATACGTCGGCACAGCCAGCGCCGATGACGCCGTATGCGCCTTCCACCAGCTACGAACAACCGCGCCACGGGCAGACGGCGTACGAGGAGCCGGGATGGGCGGCAACGCAGCCGGCCGCCGCCTCCGGCTACGCCACCCCGCCGGGCTACGCCACCCCGGCCGGCCACGCCACACCGACGCCGCAACCCATGCCGCAGCCGTCGTATGCCCGGGCGGCCCTGACGAGGCCCGTGAAGCGGCTCTCCAAGGCGTTCTACTACGTCTCCATCTACGGCGGGACCTTGTTGGCCTTGCTCCTGATGATTCCCGGGATCATCATTCTGCTCGACGGTCGGGGAGACCCGGAGCCGGCGGGATTGGCCTTCGTCTGCGCGGCGTATGTGCCGCTGCTCTACTCGTCGATCGTGGGAATGGTGCTCATCTACAAGCTGTGGGCGGCGATCCAGGAAGGCCCGGCCCGCACGACGCCCGGCAAGGCGGTGGGCTTCCTCTTCATCCCGATCTTCAACATCTATTGGATGTTCCAGGCCTACTGGGGTTGGACGGTGGACTACAACAAGCTGGTTGCGGAGCGGCAGCTTGAGGTGCCGCGGGTGCCCGAAGGCGTGGCCCTGATGCTCTGCATCTTCTCACTGTGCAGCGTGATCCCATTCCTCGGCATCTTGTTGGCCCTGGTGAGTCTGGTGCTGGCGATTGTCTTCCTGAACAGCGCCATCAACGGGGTGAATCGTCTGGCGGCGCTGAGTCCGAGTGCTCCCGCGGAGGACTATCCGTTGATGTAAGGGCACGAGAAAGCCCACGGATTCGAATCCGTGGGCTTGGGGGCAAGTCGTCAGAGAAGCACGCGGACCGCCGATGCCATCGGCGGCTTTCTTACCACTCGGGGCCGCCGGTGTAGCGACCGTAGATGTCGGCCATGGCCTGCACCATCTCGCCCAGCGAGCAGTTCGCCAGCGAGCCTTCGATCAGGGCGGGCATGACGTTCTCATCGTTCTTGGCGGCCGTGCGAATGGCGTCGAGCGCCCGCTTCACGCCGTCGGCATCGCGGTTCTTCTTGAACGCCGCCAGGCGATCGCATTGGTCGACCTCGACCTGGTGCGGGATGTCGAGGATATCGACGGCCCGCTTCTCATCGGGATCGTTGTAGGCGTTGACGCCGACGATGATGCGATCCCCCGCCTCCATCTCCTGGCTGAAGCGATGGCTGGCCTCGGCGATCTGCCTGCGGAAGTAGCCCTTGTTGATGCCCGCCACCACGCCGCCCAGCGCATCGATCTCCCCGATGTAGCGGTTGGCTTCCGCTTCCATGCGATCGGTCAGTTCTTCGATGAACCAGGCGCCGCCGAGCGGGTCGGCGGTGCGGGTGACGCCGGTCTCGTGGGCGAGAATCTGCTGCGTGCGCAGAGCGACGGTCACCGCGGTCTCGGTGGGCAGGCCCAGGGTCTCGTCCATCGAGTCGGTGTGCAGCGACTGGCAGCCGCCCAGCACGCCGGCCAGCGCCTGGTAGGCGACGCGGACGATGTTGTTGAGCGGTTGCTGTTCCGTGAGCGAGCAGCCGGCGGTCTGCACGTGCGTCCGCATCCACATGGAGCGTTCGCTCTTGGCCCCGAAGCGATCCTTCATGGCTCGGGCCCAGATGCGGCGGGCGGCCCGCAGCTTGCAAATCTCCTCGAAGAACTCGTTGTGGCTGTTGAAGAAGTAGCTCAGGCGCGGGGCGAAAGCATCGACATCGAGCCCGCGCTCGATCGCCAGTTCGGCGTACTCCATGCCGTCGCGCAGCGTGAAGGCGAGTTCCTGGGTCGCGGTCGAGCCGGCTTCGCGAATGTGGTAGCCGGAGATCGAGATCGAGTTCCATCGGGGCAGATGCTCCGTGGCGTACTCGATGGTGTCGACGACGAGCTTGACGGAAGGCTCGGGCGGGTAGATCCACTCGTTCTGAGCGTGGAATTCCTTGAGGATGTCGTTTTGCAGGGTGCCCGCGAGGTGGGCCTTGTCCATGCCCCGCTGAATGGCGTGAGCGATGTACATGGCCCAGATGACGCAGGCCGGGCCGTTGATCGTCTGGGAGACGGTGACGGAGTCGACGGGGATGTCGGCGTAGAGGCGATGCATGTCCTCGATGGTGTCGATGGCGACGCCGCAGCGCCCCACCTCGCCGCCGGCCAGCGGATCGTCGGAGTCGCGTCCCATGAGGGTGGGCAGGTCGAAGGCGGTCGACAAGCCGGTGTTGGTCTTGGTGCCCTTGGCCTGCGCCAGGAGGTACTTGAAGCGGGCGTTGGTGTCATCGGCAGAGCCGAAGCCGGCGAACTGCCGCATGGTCCAGAGCCGATCGCGATACATGCCCGGGTGGACGCCGCGGGTAAAGGGGAAGACGCCCGGCTGGGGCAGCTCGCGGTTGATGTTCTTCAGCGACTCGGCCGGCTTCTCGGGGCCGTAAACCCGATCCAGGACCAGGCCGGAGATGGTCACCGCGTGGGGATCGACATCGCCGCTACTGCCGTTGAGGCGGGCGGCGGCCTCGTCGCTGAGGGCGGCCTTCTGGGTGCGCGAGCACTGCGTGTGCTTCTCGGAAGGGGCGGTCGGGGTGGCGACTTCACGATGGGTCGGCGAATGAGCCATGGAATACCTCCACCCCTAGGATAGGCGCTTTTGGGGCGGGAAAGGGACTGAGGGACCGAGGGACAAAGGGACTGAGGGAGCCGAAACCCGGTGAATCACTCCTTCGGGTGTCGCGCGTAGGGTGGGCACTGCCCACCACAGTCCGGAATGACGCTCATCCCCGGGAGCCAATGGTGGGCGGCGCCCACCCTACCTACGCGCTCAAGGCACTTTGATGTGCTCGATGACGGCGTCGGCGAACTCCTTGGTGCCGAGCGAACCCCCCAGGTCGGCGGTGGTCGCGCCCTCGGCAAGGCAGGCGCGGTAGGCGGTGGCGATGTTGTCAGCGCATTCGCCCAGGTAGGGCTGGCGGCGGGCGGTGCCCAGGTACCGCAGCATCTGCACGCCCGACATCAGTAAGGCCAGGGGATTGGCCTTGTTCTGGCCGGCGATGTCCGGGGCGGAGCCGTGCACCGCTTCGAAGATGGCGGCGTCATCGCCGATGTTGGCCCCGGGGGTGACGCCGAGCCCGCCCACCAGGCCGGCGCAGAGATCGGAGATCACATCGCCGTAGAAGTTCTCGCAGAGGATGACATCGAAGGCGGTGGGATCCTGGACGATCCGCATGGCGGCGGCGTCGATGATCAGCTCTTCGTACGCGATGTTGGGATACTCCTCCTCGTGCACGCGGCGGGCACAATCCAGGAAGAGCCCGTCGGTCATCTTCATGATGTTGGCCTTGTGCAGGCAGGAGATCTTCTTCCGCCCGTTGAGGGTGGCGTAGCGGAAGGCAAACTGGGCGATGCGCATGCAGGCCGTCTTGGTCGCCACTTTCATGGAGACGATGACATCTTCCGTGACCTGATTCTCCGCGCCGCTGTAGAGGCCCTCGGTGTTCTCCCGCAGGACGACGAGATCCACATCCTCGTAGCGGGTGATCACGCCGGGCTGGCTGCACACGGGGCGGACGGCGGCGTAAAGGTTGAACTCCTTGCGGAGACGAACATTGACGGAGCGAAAGCCCCCGCCGATGGGCGTGGTGCAAGGACCCTTGATGGCGACGCGATGCTGGTGGATCAGGCTGAGCGTCGCCTCGGGCAGCAGTTCGCCGTGGGCATCGAGGGCCGCCTGGCCGGCCTGGCATTCGATCCAGGCGAACTGGGCGCCGGAGGCATCGATGACGCGGCGGGTGGCCTCCCAGACTTCAGGTCCGATCCCGTCACCCGGTATCGCCACCACAGTTTGCTTGATCTTGGTCATGGACGGAAGTCTAGCAAGGGCGACCAGCCGCGCGGGCGGGCCGCAGGATGTTGCTCAACGCCAAAGCGCTGGGCGGGTCGGGATGAGACGAAAGGCGCCGGTCCAGGCCAAGGACTTGAGCTTGGCAGCGACACGCAGGCAGCCTCTTATTCCACGGGCTTGGGCTCGGAAGCAGGCTCTTCGACGACCGGCTCGGAAGCAGGCTCTTCGACGACCGGCTCGGGAGCGGACTCTTCGATGACCGGCTCGGAGGCGAGGGCCTCGACCATCTCCTCGGGAATCAAGGGCTCGCCGCTCGGCTTGCTCGCCTCGACTTTGGTCGTCACCGCGGCCTCCGGGACTTCGCCCGCAGCCGCCGCCTTGGCGTCGGCCTCGGCCTGCATGTGGCGCTGGTAGGTGCGGATCTTGTCCTTGTCGGGGGCGATGATGACACTCATGGCGCGGCCGGCCTGACGAATGGGGCCATCCACCTTGGAGACGTCGGCCAAGGCGTCGATCACACCGTTGATGATGTTGCGTCCCAGATCGCGGTGCTGCATTTCGCGGCCGCGGAACTGCTGTGAGATCTGCACCTTGTGGCCGGCCAGGAGGAACTTGCGAGCCCGGTCGACGCGGATCCGCACATCGTGCGGGTCGACCTTGATGGTTCGTCCGAGACGGACTTCCTTCATTTCGGCCGATTTGGACTTGGCGCGGGCCCGCTGGTCCTTCTTGGACTCCTCGTAGCGGTGCTTGCCGTAGTCCATGATGCGGCAAACCGGCGGCCGAGACTGCGAGGCCACCTCGACGAGATCGAGGCCGGCGGCTTCGGCACGGCGGAAGGCCTCGTGCAGTTCGACGACGCCAATCTGGTTGTCGTCTTCGTCAACGAGGCGGACGGGCGAAATGCGGATCTCACGATTCACCCGCAGTTTCCGCGGCATAGGCCCGGTGGGCTTGAAAAAGCGTCTTCTAGCGATGAGTCAATCTCCCGAATCCCGAAGGGTGGCGTGCTTCCCCGCTGCGCCGGCGTCGGCGAACAGGCGGCACGAAAACGGGGCGGAACGTCCGGCCCGCAAAGAAAGTTGGCGGATTTGCAGCGTAGGGGCCGTCCATCAGGAAAGACACAGCCCGAACCCAGCGAGCTGGCAGAGTTGTGAGTCGTTCGTCACGAACACCTCATCGGGATGCACGGCAGGCGTACGCGGCACACCCGCGTTCGCACACAGAGAAGAATATCGGCCTTTTGCGGGCCAGGCAATCGGCAATCGGGGGGAAGGGGCCGGGAATTGCCGGGCCCGCCCCGGCCCCGGAAGGACCCCACGGCAGCCGAGCGGAGAGCCGCCAGGGGTCCCCAGGGGCCCGTCCCCCGACCGAGGCCGGTTTGACGCCCCTGCCGGCGTACAGCAAGATACTGAGGTGTCCCACTGGTTCAGACACCGCTGCTAGGGGCCTCGCGTGCTCTGCCCGTTCTGCAAACTGAACGACAACAAGGTCATCGACAGTCGGCTGACCGATAACGGCCAGGCGGTGCGCCGGCGCCGACAGTGCCTGCAGTGCAGCAAACGCTTCACCACCTACGAGCGCGTCGAGGAGACCAGCCGGCTCATCGTGATCAAACGCAACGGCAAACGGGACCCCTTCGACGCCAAAAAGATGATGGCGGGTGTGCATGCGGCCTGCGGCAAGCGGGCCGTCTCCGTGGAGGATCGCGAGCGCGTGGTCAAGGAAGTCGAGGAGGAGATCCACCAGGTGTACGACCGCGAGGTGCCCTCGGAAGCCATCGGCAAGCGGATCATGGCCAAGCTGCGGTCGCTCGACCAGATCGCCTACCTGCGCTTCGCCAGCGAGTACATGCAGTTCGCCGACCTCGACGAACTCGCCGAGGAAGTGCGAGAGTTGCAGGAAGCCCCCCCGGAAATACCGGCCCAGGCCGATCTCTTCACGGGACCCGAGTCGGCGTGATCAAACCACGCCCGACCAGGGCTTGAAGCGCCGCCCCGTCGGGTCGGCGACGTGGGCCTGGCTTAACTCCACGTACCGTTCCCACAACCAGGCGAGATACTCCTTCTCGCGATCGTTCGTCTCACGCACGATCTTGCCGGGCGTTCCCATGACCACATGACCATCCGGGACAACCGTGCCCGGCGTCAGCACCGCCCCGGCGGCGATGAGGCAGTCCTTGCCGATGCGCGTGTCGCCCAGAACCGTGGCGTTCATGCCGATCAGCGTGCCGTCCCCCACTTCCAGGCCGTGCACGACGGCGTTGTGCCCGATGGTGACGCGCTTGCCGATGTGATTTGGCTTGCCGGTGTCGCAGTGGATGGTGACGTTGTCCTGGACATTGGACTCGTCGCCGATCTCGATGCGGGCGACGTCGCCGCGGATGGCGCTGCTGTACCAGACGCTGACGCGCTCGCCGAGGCTCACCTCACCGAGAATGCGGGCGGTGTCGGCGATGTAACGGCCGTCGATCTCGCGGATCATGGGGGCTCCGAGGATGGAAGGGACTGAGGGACGAAGGGACCAAGGGACTGAGGGGCACGGGGACTGTAGTCTCCGCGCCTGCCCCCCGCGACTTCCCGGGCTTCCTTCATCCCTGGTCATCCGGGACGGCGGCGGCGCTGGTGAGGCGACGCAGCATCTGGCGCGGCTGCTCCTGCTCCGGCCCCACGACGGCGGCGATCTGGGCGAAACGCAGCGCTTCCTCGAAATCCCCCGCCCGCTCGAACCAGACTGCGGCCTGCCAGGCGGCGTACCAGTCGTTCGGCAAGCGATCGCTGCGCTCCTGCCAGGCGCGCGCCGCCTCACCGGGCTGGCCCAGCATGGCGTAGCTCGTCGCCAGTTCCTCGAGGATGCCCGGTTGATCGCGGACCTCCTGGGGCAGGCCGGTCACCAGCATGGCCGCCCGCTCCGCTTCGTTCTTGCGACGCAGAGCCTTGCATTCCTCGATGATCCAATGGCTGCGGGTGGGCTCGATCTCGCGAGCCCTGGTGATGTACTGCAGGGCCAGATCGGGCTTGTTCTCGCGCAGGGCGAGTTGGGCGAGCGTGCCCCAGGCGAAGTCCTGCGCCTCATCGAGATTGACCGTCTGCATGAGGAAGCGGCGAGCCTGGTCGTCCTCGCCGAGCTTGAGCAGCAGTTGGGCCCGATAGAGCGGGTACTTGGGGTTCGCCGCGTCGATCGACATGGCCAGGGCGTAATGCTGGACCGCCTCCTCAACGAAGCCGGCCTTGTTGGCCACGACGCCGGCGGCATCGTGCATGGGAGCGCTGGCGGGGCCGATGTTGATCGCTGCCTGGATGGCGGCGTAGGCGGGCTGCCACTGCTGCTGGCCCACGTACGCCTCGTGCAGCAGCGTCTGCACCTGCTGCTGGCGGGGGAAGCGCGTGGCGGCGTCTTCCAATCGGCGCTGGGCGAGGGCGTACTGGCCCTGGTTCAACTCCTGCGAGGCCTGCTCCAGCGTCAACCGCAGTTCGGCCTTCTGCTCGGGCGTCAGGGCGCTGCCGCTCTCCCCCTGGGCGCTGGGCGAGCCGGGCGCTGCCTCCGCCTGCTGCGGTGTGGCTTCCGGCTTCAGCGTCACCACCAGGGCACCGATGATGACCAGGCAGAGGACCGCTAACGCACTGACAACGATTCGCTTGTTCATAGTGCCAAAGGTATCGGACGATTTCGCAGGCCGCTTTGCCCGCTCGTTACAATCGCGCCCATGAGCCAGACGATGAAACAGCCGCTTCCCAAAGTCTACGCGCCTGCCGAGGCGGAACCCGCCATCCGGGCCCGCTGGCGAGCCAGCGACGCCTTTCACCCCGATCCTGGACGGGTTCTGGACGGGTCCAGCCAGGGCTATGCCATCGTCATCCCCCCGCCCAACGTAACCGCCGCCCTGCACCTGGGGCACGCCCTGAACAACACCCTCCAGGACATCCTGATCCGCCATCACCGCATGGCCGGCTTCGAGACGCTCTGGCTGCCCGGCACCGACCACGCCGGCATCGCCACCCAGACCGTGGTGGACAAACGCCTCACCGCCGCCGGCGAACCGGCCCTCGCCCACTACCGCCAGCTCGAGGAAGAAGGCCAGGGCGGCCGGGACACCTTCATCGCCAAGGTGCAGGACTGGAAGGACGAGTTCGAGGCGCGCATCAGCCATCAGCTCGAAGAGATGGGCTGCTCCTGCGATTGGGAGCGGCAGCGCTTCACCATGGATGAGCAGTGCGCCCGGGCTGTGCGCGAGGCCTTCTTCCAGCTCTTCAAGGACGGCTTGATCTACCGCGGCAAGCGGCTGGTGAACTGGGATCCGGTCACGCAGACGGCCCTCGCCGACGATGAGGTCGAGGATGTCGAGGTCGAAGGGCACTTCTGGTACATGCAGTACCCGCTCATCGGCGACCCTGTCACCATCAACGGCGAGACGATCGATCGCGTCACCGTGGCCACGACCCGGCCGGAGACGATGCTGGGCGACACCGCGGTGGCGCTGAATCCCAGGGACCCGCGCGCTGAGGCCCTGCGCGGGCGGAAGCTGCGCCTGCCCATCGTCAATCGCGAGATCCCCATCATCGAGGATGAGTACGTCGTCCTGCCCATCGAATTCGGCGGCGACCCCAGCGACGCCAAGGCCCAGTTCGCCACCGGCTATCTCAAGGTCACCCCCGCCCACGACCCCAACGACTGGGAGATCGGGCAGCGGCACGACCTGCCCGTCATCAACACGCTTTCGCCCTCGGCCAGCATCAGCAAAGACCACGGCTGGCCCGCGGAGGAATGGGAAGTCAACTCGCACGATGAGATCCTCGAGAACTTGCTGGGCATGGATCGCTACGAAGCCCGCGAGGCGATCGTCGACTGGTTCCGCGTGAACAACCTGCTCGAAGAGGTCAAGCCCTACAACCACAGCGTCGGGCACAGCTACCGCAGCCATGTGGCGATCGAGCCCTACCTGAGCGATCAGTGGTACGTGAAGGTGACGGATGAGCGCCTGGCGGGCGCGGCGCTCCGCAGCATGGCGAAAGAGCAGCGGTCGCCGGGGACGGCGTGTGCGTGGAAGGAAGGCGATCCGTTCGCGGATACCTCTACAACGAGCCGTCCGCCTCAGGCGGATGAGGGAGCGGCGCCCCCAGCGAGCCGCGACCGTGAGGGAGCGGTGCCTCTAGCGAGCCGCGACCGTGAGGGAGCGGTGCCATCAGCGAGCCGCGACCGTGAGGGAGCGGTGCCTCTAGCGAGCCGCGACTGTGAGGGAGCGGTGCCTTTAACGAGCCGCGACCGTGAGGGAGCGGTGCCTCTAGCGAGCCGCGACCGTGAGGGAGCGGTGCCTTTGGCGAGCCGCGACTGTGAGGGAGCGGTGCCTCTAGCGAGCCGCGACCGTGAGGGAGCGGTGCCTCTAGCGAGCCGCGACCGTGAGGGAGCGGTTTCCCCAACCGGGCAAGCGGCCACGCCACGCCCTCCGAGAGGCCCCCTCGACCACTACCTCATCACCTTCACCTGCTACGGCACCTGGCTGCACGGGGATTCCCGTGGCTCCGTGAAGCAGCCCAAGAACCTCCCGGGAACGCCGGTCTTGACTGGCGATGAGCGGGAGGAGCGTGCCGGCTTCGATCGTCTCAAGCAAGAGCCGTTCGAACTGGACGAAACCCGCCGCAAGATCGTGGCGGAGACGATCGTCGAGGTCTGTGAACATCGCGGCTGGAAGCTGCACGCGCTGAACGTGCGCTCAAACCACCTCCACGCTGTGATCAGCGCTGACGTTCCGCCCGAGCAGGCGATGAACGACATCAAGTCCTACGCGACACGCCGCCTGCGGGAAGCCAACTTGGCGGAAGCGGATCGGCGCGTGTGGACTCGACATGGGAGCACTCGGTATCTCAAGACTGAAGCTCACTTCCTCGCTGCCTGCCGGTACGTTACGGAGGAGCAGGGCGAGGATCTTGGCGGCGTGGTCGAGGCATGGAGAACGGAGTCGCCGGCGAGCGTCGGCGACTGCTGTGCGGGGGAACCGCTCCCTCACAGTCGCGGCTCGCTTGGACAGGAGGAGCGCGACGGCCTGCGCTTCTTCCCCGAGCGCTACGCCAAGACCTTCCAGACCTGGCACGAGAACATCCGCGACTGGTGCATCTCGCGTCAGCTCTGGTGGGGGCATCGGATTCCGGTGTGGCACAAGCGTGTGCACCTCACTGAGAAGAACTGGGCCGATCACTTAGCTGGCAATGTGGGACTCGACAGCATCATCGAGCAAGGTGACAAGCTCGGTGCCGCCCTCGCCGTGGTGAACTCCGAGACAGGAGAGACGGTCGACCCCGAGCGGGACTTGATGCCGGTCGTTGCAGCGACAGAAGGCGAGTACGACCTGTACGTCTGCAAACTCGACGATGATGAGCACGCGACTTGGCTGGAGCAGGACGGCTTCGTCCGCGACCCCGACGTCCTCGACACCTGGTTCTCGTCCGCGCTCTGGCCGCTCTCCACAATGGGCTGGCCCGACAAGACGGATCTCCTGCAGGCCTACAACCCCAGCAACGTCCTTTGCACCGCTCGCGAGATCATCACCCTCTGGGTCTCGCGCATGGTGATGTTCAACCAGTACTTCGTCGGCAGGCTGCCCTTCCCGCACGTCTTCATCCACGCCATGATCCAGGATGGCGAAGGCAGGAAGATGAGCAAATCCCTGGGAAACGGCGTCGATCCGCTCGACATCATCCACTCGCACGGCTCGGACGCCATGCGCTTCACGCTCTGCCAGATGACGACCAACACGCAGGATGTGCGTATGCCCGTCGTCTTCGATGAGGAGTCGCAGAAGAACACCAGCCCCAAGTTCGACATCGGCCGCAACTTCTGCAACAAGCTGTGGAACGCCACTGCCTTTGCGATGCACAACCTGCAATCGGGCCCCATCGACCCGAACGACGGCGAGTTGGCGCTGGCGGATCGCTGGATTCTGTCAAGGCTCGCCGACACCATCGCCAAGATCGAGGCAGCGATCGCCTCCTACCAGTTCAACGTCTACGCCCAGCACATCTACGACCTCTTCTGGCGCGACTTCTGCGACTTCTACGTCGAGGCGATCAAGCCGACCGTGGGCGACAACGCTCACCAGCGCTCGGTGCTCTACAGCGTCATCGATTCGATCCTGCGACTGCTGCACCCAATCTGTCCCTTCATCACCGAGTCGCTGCACGAACGGCTCAAGGACTTCGAGGCCACGCTGGTCGCGGGACTGACGCTCAAGCCCGCAGAACTCTGCACCAGGGCCGGCTGGCCGATTGCGGACGCCTCCTTGCGTGATGACGAAGCTGAGGCGGAGTTCGATCGCATGCGGGAACTCATCGGGGCGATTCGCGAGACTCGCTCCCAGCGCAACGTTCAGCCCAAGCGGCAGATCGTGCTGCACACGGACGCCGAGACGCTGGCCCAGATCGAGAAGGCGGGAGCCCTGGTGCCGACGCTGTGCGGCTTGGAGCGCATCGTGACCGAGCCCGCCACAGGCGACCAGGCGGTCATCACCGCCCTGGGCAAGGATCACGCGGTGAGCAACCTGACCGACGCCCTGGACGCCGGCGCAGAAAAGCAGCGCCTGGAGAAGAACCTCGCCGAGGTCGCGGGCAAGATCATCGGCTTGCAGAAGCGGCTGGAGAACCCCGGCTACGTCGACAAGGCCCCCGCTCACCTCGTCGAGCAGACCCGCGGCCAACTGACGCAACTCGAAGAAGAACAGAAGACGATCGAAACCGCCCTGGCGAAGTTGTCGTAATGCCCACCATGACCCCCACGACCCCCACGACCCCCACGACCTCCACAAATCCAGCCATAGCGCCGTTGCCCCATTTGGCGGCGGGGTTTACCCCGGGCTTGGCGTCGCCGGGTGCCACTGGTTGCGTGTCAACCAGTGCCCAGCGGCTGGGCGACGATGAGTCGTGTGACCGGCGTGGAATCGCAGCGCTGAACGCGGGGCAAGCCCGCGCCGCTAAATGGGGAGCGCTGCGTCTGGTTAGTTGTCTGCTGGCGGCGGTTGCCATCGCCGGATGCCAATCCGCCCGACCGACGACGACGGTGGTCGAAGAAAACCCCTCCCCCCAAGCCGGCGTCCTGCCCATCCGCATGAGCGAGGTGGAGTGGGAGTTCGAGGGTACCCAGGGCACGCTGATTTTGACGGACCACTACCGCCTGCGCACCACGGAGACGCGTCCGTTTCTGCTCGAGCGCCTGCCCGGTTTTCTGGAGGCATCGCTGGCCCGCTACAGCCACGCCATCACGGAGTTGCCCACGCCTCGCCGGCGCCTGGACTCCTATCTCTTCGCCAATCGCGGCCAGTGGAAGCGCTTCACGAGTCGGTTCCTCGGGGCCCGCGCGCCGCTCTACGTGCAAATCCCCCGCGGGGGGGTACTCCGTGAACGGCACGGCGGTGCTCTGGCAGATCGGCCCCAAGGACACCTTCGCCATCGCCGCTCACGAAGGCTGGCATCAGTACACCCAGACGACCTTTCGCACGCCCTTGCCCATGTGGCTCGACGAGGGAATGGCGACCTACATGGAAGGCTACAAGTTCGCCGGCAGCGAGGCGGTCTTCAAGCCCTGGGCCAACACGGAACGCTTCAACGAGCTGCGCGACGCCGAGGCGGCGAACGATTTGCTCTCCCTGGCGACGCTCATCGGCAGTTCGCCGCTGGAGCGCATGCAGCGGCCGGACGGAGGCGAACTGACCTACTACGCCCAGGCCTGGGCCTTGGTGCACTTCCTGCTCGAGGGCGACGCCGGCTCGCATCGACCCGGCCTGGAGCAGCTCTTGCGTGACGCGGCGGCCGGGCGCGTGCACGAAACCCTGGCGACAGCGCTGGGGCCCCGGGCGGCGGTGCTGGCCACGCGCCAGGATCGCGACAGCGCCATCTTCCGGGCCTACTTCGGCAGCGATGTGGAGGGGCTCGACCAGGCCTACCGGCGCTTCCTCCGCAAGGTCGTCGCCCCCGGCAGTCGCAGCCGCATCGTCGAGGGAAGGAGCCCCCTTGGTGACGACTGACAAGCCCTACGCCCGGCTCAAATTCCAGTCGAGGTCGTACCGTCGACTGGGAATCCTCTCCGACTCGCACGGCAACATCGGCACGACGACGCGGGCCGTGGAGGCGCTGCAGCGGGCCGGGGCGAACGCCCTGATTCATCTCGGCGACATCGAGGACGAAGCCATCCTGGATGCCCTGCTGACCAAGCCCTTCCTGCCGGTGCACCTGGTGTTCGGCAACGTCGACTGGCCCATCGAGCCCTTGGCCCACTACGCTCGCATCTTGGGATACCACGTCCATCATCCCTGCGGCGAGCTGCTCTGCGGCCGGCGGCGGATCGTCTTTCACCACGGCCACGAGCCCCGGCACCGGCGTGAGGCGCTGGCGGACGGGGTGGACTACATCCTGGAAGGCCACACGCATCGGGCCACGGACCAACCTCTTGAGGGGGCCCGCCTGATCAATCCGGGCGCCCTGCAACGGGCCGCGCGCTACAGCGTGGCGGTGCTGGCTCCGGATGTGGGGAAACTCGAGTTCGTGCCCGTCGCACGGGGCTGAAACGGCCCTATAATGCGGTACTGCTGCTACGCCGATCCCACGTTCCTGGGCCTCCGCGCCCGGGCCAAACGAGCCACACACCGACATGAGTCCTGAGCCCTACGGAGACAAACTCACCATTCGGGTCTACGACCCGGGCGATCACGACGCCGTGGTCGAGCTCTATCACGACGGCCACCTGGCGGGCAGCGCCGATCCCAACGACACCGGGGCGGACATCGAGAACATCATCAGCGCTTACCTCTCCGACGAGGAGGACGGCACCTGCTTCTGGGTGGCCATCCTGGAAGGCGTGGGCATCATCGGCACGATCGGCGTGCAACGGGCCAGCCCCCACGCCGCCGAAATGCGCCGCCTGCGCGTCGACAAGGATCGTCGCAACCGCGGTGTGGGAACCAAGTTGATCGAGACGGGCATCGCCTTCTGCCAGGAAGTGGGCTACCTCAAGGTCGTGCTGGATACCGAGCCCGGGGCCGCCCCCGCTATCGCGCTTTTCCGAAAGTTTGGATTCAAACTGGACGGCACCCGCGACGCCGGCAAGCTGCGCGAGTTCTACCTCGACCTCTACCGCGAGCCGGAGTCCATCTAGGCCGGTGGACGCGCTGGAACCCCCCAACGGATTCAAAGAGGAGGAATGGGCGACCTTCCTGGAAGGGGTGCGCCTGTTCAACGACTGCCGCTACTTCGAAGCGCACGACGTCTGGGAAGAGATATGGGACCTGGCGAGCGGCCCGCGCCGTGACCTCTACCAGGGACTGATCCATGCCGCTGTCACCATGGAGCACTACCTCCGCGGCAACCCGCGCGGGGTGCAAGGCGTGTGGGGCATGACCGTGGCGAGGTTGGGTGGTCTGGGCGCTGGCCAAATGGCGGGAATTCGTTTGAATCGTCTTCTCGAAGAGATTCAGCGTGTCATTCGGCCGGCGCTCGACATGGAAGTGGGCCGATCCTTGCTGCAGCGGCAACCGGACCTGCCGTTTGACGCCGCCAAGGCCCCAGCAATTGTGTTTGCCACGCCCTAGGCCACATCATATCCGGTCCTGTCTGACGCCTCTTCTCTTTTTTGGTGCACTTCTGGGAACGGGTGGAACCCGTCCTCGCGGCGCTGCGGAAAGTCAAGTGACCGACGCCTCTCCCCCGCGGCCGGGTCCTGAAGCCGTGAATAACAGGGAGATAGGTAGTTTTCGGTTGCGGCTACCGATAGGAGAGATTAGCTTTAGCGTAGAGTGATGAGTGATGGTGGAGGCACGTCGCCTTAGACTGCCATCTTGAAAGAGAAGAAATCTCCAGCACCGCGCCCCCGGCGCCAGGTGCCGATGCCCGCCCGCGATTTTGTGGGACGTGTGCGTCGAATCAACCAAGGCTTCCCTCTTACTCAACGCCCCAGGCTTGCCGCAAAGCCAGTCTGGGGTTTTTTTCTGCGCCTTCCGCCTGCTGATTGACGAGCCGCGCCCGTGCGGAAGCGCCGCCTCCCGCGAGCCGCGACTGTGAGGGAGCGGTGCCTTCAGCGAGCCGCGACTGTGAGGGAGCGGTGCCTTCAGCGAGCCGCGACTGCGCGGAAGCGCCGCCTCCAGCGAGCTGCGACTGTGCGGAAGCGGCGCCTCCAGCGAGCCGCGACTGTGCGGAAGCGGCGCCTCCAGCGAGCCGCGATTGTGAGGGAGCGGTCTTGACGAATCGGCAGCAGCGCAGGGCCGGGATCGCGCCGCGCGGCGGGCGCCAGCGACGCCGGTGGCGATCTGGCAATTGCACATGCAGGCAACCGCTCCCGCACGGTCGCGGCTCGTTTACCGGCGCGGCTCGTTGGCAGGTCCGCCGCCGCTGCACGCGACTCGAAACCGCTCTAACCCTGTTCACCTCGCCGCCAGGCGAGCATCGGTTGCAACACCCAGTACGAGGCCGCGGCGCAGACGAGCAGGCTCGACAGGAGAATCGCCGTCTGGCGGCTGCCGGCGTCAACGCCGAGCCAATAGGGCGCCAGGGCGGCGAGCGGGCCGAAGATGAAGCCGCAGCCGATGAGGGCCTCGTGCTTGCCTCCGGCTTCCACTTCCGTGTTTCCCACGGCCAGGCCGTAGTACAGGGCGGCGTAGTAGATGGCCCCGGTGGCGGCGCCGAAGGCGCTCAGGCCCAGCAGCAAGACCCAGACGTTGGGGGCGAGGAGGATGGCGGTAAAGCCGCCGAAGAGCAGGGCCGAAGACCAGGCGACGGTGCGCCAGCGGCCGTGCCAGCCGTGCCAGTAGCGCATTAATAGAAAGATCAGGAATCGAAACAAATGCATCGCCGCGATCGAAATGGCCCCCAGCCAGGCGGGCAGGCCCAGGTTCGCGGTCAGCGTCGGGGCGATGGGATAGATGACGAAGGCCAGCAGCACCCCCATGGGCAGCATGGCCCGGAAGCAGGCCAGGAGCGGGTGGTAGATCGGCTGGACCGGCTCCGGAGCCTCGCCCAGTGTGCCCGGCTCGGACGCGATGAAGCGCAAGGGAAGGACACAGAGCAGGACCAGCAGTCCGGCGACCAGCAGGGACTCGAGCGGCGCGTACTGGACGACCGCCCCCACGCCGAACACGCCGAGCGGGATCGCCGCCGACCAGGTCATGTTGAACTCGCCGATGGCCCGGCGCAAGCGCGAGCCGGCTTTGCCGCCGCTGATGTAGGACTGGATGATGGGCCAGGTCGCCCCCGAGGCGGCGAAGCTCAGGCAGTAGCCCAGGGAGAAAAGCAGCACCCCGGGGCTCCAGAGATTGCCGGCATCGCCCGGAGCGGAGACCGCTGCCTCGAGTTGACCGCTCCCGCCCGCGATGAGGTAGGCGCCGGCCCAGATGACCAGCAGGCCGACCAGCACGAGTTGGGTGCTGAGCCAGCCCCACTGCTTGGCGCCCCGCCGCAGCATCGGCCCGACGCCGAGGGCGGTGACCACGTAGATCAGGCCGGCCAGAAGTTGCAGGGTGAGATTCTGGCGATCTCCGAGTCCGAAGGCCTCTTTGGTGATGAAGGCCATGCAGGTCCCTGCCGCTCCGCCGCAGGCGCTGAGGACCGCCACGACCAGGAGCATGGCCCGGAGCGGCGAGAGGAAAGCGGACAAAGCGACTTGGAGCGGGTTGCCGGACACGAGGCGAGATCGTAGGCTCTTCCGAATCGGCGTGCCCGTAGCTCAATTGGATAGAGCGCTGCCCTCCGGAGGCAGAGGTTGCAGGTTCGAATCCTGCCGGGCATATTCCCCTGCCGCTCGCTACCGAGCGGTTTTTTTTCGGACCTCGCAGGGTGCTCGAAGCGTTGAATTTGGAGAGAAAGCGGCCCGATCCGGGAACTGGGGGCGGCTGCCTGCGAATAGGGGGGGCAGCGAGCCGGCCACAAGCCGCGCTGCCGCCTCCGGCCGCAGCGCCAGTCTTGACCGGACGCCCCGGTTCGCTACACTGATCCCTGAAAGCGGGTACCCACTCGCTGGCTGGAACGGTTGATCGCATACCCTATTTGACCGCACTCATGATGCAGCCTTCCGCTGCTCCCTGATTTCCCGATCAGCACTCCAGTCGACAATCCGGCGGTTCACCTCGACGCGTTCGCCAGCGCCGAGCTTTGTCGGACTGACAAGGCAACGGCGAACTCGTTCCAGCATGACGACTTGTGCAGGTGAACCACGCCTGGACCCGGCTGGGAGCAATCCCCACGATTCCTCCTCCGGCTCCGGTGAGGCCAAGTCGCTTCTGGCGACGGTCATGGTGATCGTTGCTGACGATTGTCTCAGTCCGACAGGGAAATCCTCCCAGGAGAACCAACATGAAGAAGCGTGGATTTACGCTGATCGAACTGCTGGTGGTTATCGCCATCATCGCCCTTCTGATCGGTATTCTGCTGCCGGCTCTCGGCCGTGCCCGTCAGAACGCCAAGCAGATCAAGTGCGCCGCCCAGGTCCGTGAAGCGCACAAGGGCATGGTCATGTGGGCCCAGCAGAACAACGACTGGTACCCGCTGGCCTCCAAGATCGGCCGCGACGGCAAGACCATCACCGTCCCCACCGATGCCACCGAGATGGACGCCACCGCCACCTCCTATTCCATCATGGTCTACAACAGCCTGGTCACTCCCGACGTGCTCTACAGCCCGGCGGAGTCCTCCGGCCTGATCGCCGCCGACCACAACTACCAGTACACCGAGCCCGAAGGCGCCGTCGATGTGGACCGGGCGCGCTGGGACCCGTCCTTCAACGGCACCCCCAATGACGACGCGATTCTGCACGCCGGCGGCAGCGACCCCAACTACGACGGCGGCACCGGCAACGCCTCCTACGCCCACCTGGCGCTCGCCGGCCTCGGCCGTCGCAGCGAGTGGAAGAACTCGCTCAGCTCCAACTACGCCGCCATGGGCAATCGCGGCCCCGAGCATGAGCAGGGTCACTGGAACACCCAGACCCGCCTCATCGATTCGGTCGATCTGGTCAGTGGCGCCACCGGCGACGACAGCCTCACCCTCCTGATCCACGGCTCGAAGAACGCCTGGGAAGGCAACATCGCCTACAACGACAACCACGTGAACTTCGAGACCACCTCGGCTCCCGACGGCATGCTCTACACGGTCACCACGAGCGGCCAGCAGCTCACCTACGGCGACTCCTTCTTCATCGATGAAGGCGATGCCGGCATGCTCGACGGCGCGGAAGAGGACACCCGCGACAGCAACTGCTACCTCGGCCTCTTCACCAAGGGTCCCGATTCCGGCGAGTACCGCACCCACAGCGAGTGCGTCAGCTTCATCAAGGACGCTTCCTGGTACGACGGCCAGTAAGTTCCGGGCACCCTGCCTTGACGACATTCTCGTGGCCTTTGCCGCCACCAAGGCCGGGACCCCAACGGGTCCCGGCCTTCTTTCATAGAGCGTCCGTATCACCGGTGCACCCCAACGAGCCGCGACTGTCAGGGAGCGGTGCCTTCAACGAGCCGCGACCGTGAGGGAGCGGTCTTGCCGAATCGTCCGGCGCTTTCGCCTGCAAGCGGCGCTGTCCAAGACGCGGCACCAGGGCCGGTGCCGCGTCGCGACTCCGTCGCAGCCCGGCCAGGCCAGCTCCGTCCGCGCCTCTGGCCCAGCGCTATCTTGCTCAATTCGGCAGACCCAGCGTACGATTCGCCGGTAGAACCCCGCAGACACCCGAGCCAAATCCAGGCCAGAAGGAGAATCCCATGCATCGCCTCACCTTGCTCGCTGCCCTGCTCGTCGGCAGCGCCGCCTCCGCCCAGACCGCCGAGATCAAACCCCTGACCATCGGCGACAAGGCTCCGAAGATCGACATCACCCACTTCGTCAAGGGTGACGTCGTCACGGAGCTCAAGAAGGACCACGTCTACATCATCGAGTTCTGGGCGACCTGGTGCGGCCCCTGCCGGGCCTCCATGCCCCACCTCAGCGAGACCCAGGAGAAGTACGAGAAGGACGTCACCATCATCAGCGTCAGCGATGAGGACCTGCAGACGGTGGTCGGCTTCCTGGCCAAGTCGGACGGCGAGCAGCTCTGGTACGACAAGATCCACTACACCCTCACCACCGACCCCGACGAGTCCGTGAAGACCGACTACTTCCGGGCCGCCGGCCAGCGCGGCATTCCCTGTGCTTTCATCGTGGGCAAGGACCTGCACATCGAGTGGATCGGCCACCCCATGAGCATGGACGATCCCTTGAAGGCCGTGGTCAACGACGAGTGGGATCGCCAGGAATTCAAGGCGAAGTTCGAGAAGGCGGCCCAGGCTGAACGCGCCACCCGGGAGATCTCCGGCAAGCTGCGCCAGGCCCAGCAGGAAGAGGACTGGGACGAAGTCATCGTGCTGCTCGACAAGATGATCGACCTCGACCCGGAGAGGAACGGCCGCCTGGAGAACGAGAAAGCCCGGATCTACATGCAGGAACTCGGTGAAGCCGACAAGGGTCTGGCGATCCTCAAGAAGGCTGCCGAGCAGAGCTGGGACAACCCCCAGGGCCTGAACAGCATCGCCTGGGGCCTGGTCGATGACACCGGCCTCGAGGACAAGAGCGTCCTCCGCTTCGCCCTCAAGGTCGCCGAGCGGGCCAACGACCTGAGCGATGGCAAGGACGCCTCGATTCTCGATACGCTGGCCCGCGTCCACTACGAGATGGGCGATCTGCGCAAGGCCATCAAGGTGCAGAAGGAAGCGGTCAAGACCGCCGCCGCCGGCCCCATGAAGGACTCGCTGGCAGAGACGCTCAAGAAGTACGAGGACGAGCGCTAAACCGCCCCCCACTTCCGCGTCACGTTTGCAACAAACAAAGGCGGGCTCGACACCACGTCGGGCCCGCCTTCTGCATGCGCACGAATCGTGTGCTCCGCCCACCGGGCATGGGGACTTAAGTCCCCATGCCGTTCGGATCACCCGGCCTGCCCACCGTATTGCCCCACGACACCGTCCCACGTCTTGCCGAACTCGTCGAGCAGTCCCTCGAACGCTGCCCGCTCCGCCTTCTTGCGCGATAGGTCGATGGCGGTTTCAGTACGCCAGATGCTGGCGCTGGTGCTCTCCTGGGCCGTCGACTCCGCCACGCCGTACACGTAGCCGCTGCGCACATCGTAGAGCGCGGCGCTGGCGGTGCTGGTGACCTTCGCCTCCTGGTTGGGCAGGAAGCCGAGCGTCACCAGGCCGAGCGGCCCAACGTCGTTGTCCTGGATGCGGAAGGTGGTGTTGAAGGTGTAGACCAGGAGCAAATCCGTGTGCAGCTTCGCCGCCGCCTGCCGCAGATCTTCATCGTTCTTCAGATCCGGCGTGATGAGGATCTGGCTCAAAGGCGCCAGGCCCGCGATCTGCGGCAGCGCCCCGAGCGCTGCGAAGTCGCTGTCCTCTTCCACATCGCGGGTGGTGACGACGGTGAAGGCGCCGCGGCCGTACGACTCCTGCTGATGCGAGCGGTAGCCCGGGGCCTGCACGCGCACGACGGCGAGGCGGGCCGGGAAGGGCGCTGCCGGCTCGCGAGCCAGCTCAGCCGCAATCTGCTGCGGGGCGAGCTGATCGAGCCGGGCCACGTTGGCGCCGGCGCCCGGCGTGACGTAATGGGCGCCACAGCCGCTGAGCGAGGCGATGAGTGTGAGCAGAACGACAGATCCGAACAATGAACGCATGCGAAACTCCTTTTTGCGTTGGTGGTTGACCGGGGTGGGGCGGGCGTCTCGCCCGCCGGAAGGGCGGCTCGTCCGGGAATTCGGGCGGGCGAGACGCCCGCCCCACCGTGCCCTGTTTCCTTGTGTCAAGACGCCGCGGTAACCGCAGCGTTCCGCCAGACCGCACTCTAGCCGCCCTCTTGCACCGTCGTTTCGTACTGCACGCCGTCGGGGACGGGGACCGCCACCGGAACCGTCGTGCCTTCCCCGGCAGTCGAGCGGGTCATCGAATCGACCGCGACGAAGGCGGTGTAGGCGCTCATCAGGCCGTACTCGAGCGCGGTTTCGCGCACGACATCGGTGATCTCGACGTTGCTGTCCCAGGTGGAACGATCCATGAGATCAGCGATCTTCATGCGGGCCCAGACGAAGGGCAACGCCGGGTGTTCTTCGACCACGCCGGCACCTGTGGTTTCGACGACAAAGCGATCGAGCCGACCGGCGCTGGTGCCTTGCACGATGATACTCGTGGGGGTTGTGCCTTCGTAGCGGCCGGTGAGGACGACGGGCCGACCGACGAAGAGATCGGGCAGACGGCGGGGATAGACATCGATAGCCCGCATGCCCGCCCAGTCGATCGAGAGATCCGTCAAGGCGGCAGCGCTGACCCGCGAGAAAAAAGCATCCATGATGTCCGCAGCGCTGTCCTGCAAGCCAACGTAGGCCACAGCGCCCCGGCCCATCTTGGCCATCCGCTCCAGGAGCAGCCGATTCGGCGACGAGCCTAGCCCTACGGAGAAGATCCGCGAGGCGTCGAGCTTGTCGTGCACCGCCGCGAGAATGTCGCTCTCGTTGCCGATGAAGCCATCGGTCAGGAAGCAGACGAAGCGCAGGCGATTGTCATCGTGCGGGAAGTCGAGGGCGGCCTTGATGCCTTCGATCATCTGCGTGCCGCCTGTGCCGTTCAGGGAGGCGAGGTAGGTAAGCCCGCTTTGGACATTCGCTTTCGTCGCGGGAATCGGCTCGGGACCGAGCTGCGAGGCGTTGTTGGAGAAGCGAATGATCTGGAAGGTGTCATCGGGGCGAAGCTGCTTGAGCACCCGCTCGACGGCCTGCTTGGCCAGGCGGATCGGCTCGCCGTTCATGCTCCCCGAGCAATCAAGGACGAAGACGAGTTCCATCGGGCCGCGCTGGGCGTCCGCGAGATTCGCCGGGGGATACAACATGAGTGTGAAATAGCCGCCGGCCTCGTCATCCTCGTTGGGGTGCACCAGCATGGCGGACTTCACCGTCTCGCCCGCCACGGTGTAGCGCAGGACGAAGTCCTTGTTGGGGATCGCATCGTGTTCGCTGAGAACGACCTGGGCTGTGCTCTTGTCAGCGGGATCACGATCGACCCGCACGACGTGGCTCTTGCTCTCGATCGATTCAATCGGCACGCCCGCGTCGAGGTCGACAGCGAGCGAGATGTCGTGGCCGCTGCGCTCGGTCGGGCGCAGGTACTGCACCTCCGTCGCCTGGCCGGAAGCGCCTGCCTTGCCCCGTGCGACCGCCCCGACACCGTCCGTCGAGAACGGCGGGTTGTAGCGCGGCCCCACGACCATGGGGAAGGTAAACGTGTAGGCCCCATTGTGGTAGGCCAGCGTGTTGAAGTACTGGATGTCGATATCGATGTCCTGGCCCGGGTCGATGTTGGCGACCTTCTGGGTGAAGATGTTGGCCCGCTCCTGCGTCATGAGCGACGCCGTATGCCCCTGCCGCTTCGCCTCCGCGTAGATCTGCTCGGCCTCCTCACGCTCGCGAATGATGCCGCGGATCGTGCGGTCACCCACGGTCATGAGAAACTCGTTGATAGCGGCGTTCTGCGGCAGCGGGAAGACATACACCGCTTCGATCGTGCCGTCGAAGGGGTTGTGGTACTGCTGCGTGACGCGGACGGTGGCGATGTAGCCGTCGATGGCGGCCTGGACATCCGTGTGCTTGAGCGGCATGGGGACCTGGGTGATGCGATCGTCCTCGCCGATCTGATTGCAGACGAGCGACCCACAGCCGGGCCCGGTGTCGACCGCGGAGATGAGTTCGTAATCCGTCGTGCGGGCGATGACCCAGAGTTCCTCCCCGGGCTGCAAGCGCGTGGTGATGCGGCGTGAGGCTTCGATGTCCTGGAGTTGCTGCTGGGCGAGGGGTTCGAGCCGGTTGGCTAGCGCCTCGAAGTCGGCCAGTGCCTCAAACTCGGGGAACTGTTGCCCAAGCTGACTGGCAGCGCTGGCGAGTCGGTGCGCTTCGATGTAGTTGTCGAACTCCTCGGCAGCGCTGATCGCCTGAAAACTGGCAGGGACGATCTCCGTCCGCACCTTCTCCTCGGCAAGCGGAGTGAGCACAGTCAGCAGCGACTGCGTCCTCGCGTTGGACTCGTCGATCGAAGCGGCGTCCATAGTCATCCGAAGCGCGCGGAGGTAGTCACCTTGTTCGCGTAGTTCCTCAACCGTTTCAAGGTAGCGCTGAAGCCGGGACGCATCCCGCGCAGTCGGATCGGGTTCACTCTCCCTGAGAACCCGCCTGCGATCGTACTGGCCTCTCCCTCTCGCTGGTTGGTCCGATCTCAGGAGTTGCCACTGCGTAACCCTTGAATCGAGGTGAAGGGGCTCGGACGCCGGGACGTTGCCAGGCAGCGACTCCTGGACGAGCGAGTCGTAGAGGTTCACGCTGTAAACGAGGTCGCTGTCGATGGTAACGCTGTCGAGCAAGCCCTGTAACTGGGAAGACTGCACAGACTCCTCCGCTGTTACGAGTTTGCTGTAGCCCTCCTCGCCCGCAGGAGAGCCACCTGTTCTCCGAGCCGACTGCCGCGCTCGGCCCGTGCAACCGGTACAGGAGACGATTGAGACGGCGACCAAGGCGCCGATGAGAAGAACGATGACGATGGTGGTGGTCACAGGATGCTTCATGATCAGGCTCCCCCCCTCTTGGGCTTCAATGGTCGCTTCGATCGCTTCGCCCTGCACATCAGCGGCGATGATGACTACCAGGATCGGCTGCAGTTCGTAATCCGCAGGCACCTGCAAATGCAGGCGGGCCACACGCGCCTGCCCCACCGGCAGGTCGGTCGACAAGCTGTAGGCGGCGAGGACGATTCGGCCTTCGCCCATCGTCGGATGCAAGGCCCCCGGGTCGTAGTACGGCGGGTCGGCAAACGCCTCGACCTCGCCACCCTCAACGCCCACAAGCAACACATCCGGCGAACTCGCTTGGAATTCGATCTGGTACGCCGCCAGGGGGGGCGTCCGTCGTCAGGTAGATGTCAAGCGCGGTGAAACGCACGGCGGCCTGCGGTTGGGCGATGAGCGCTGCGGCGCTGGCGAACAAACACACGAACGCAACGAGCGCCGCGACAACGCCGGGCAGCGCCCGTCCCCCATTTAGCGGCGCGGGCTTGCCCCGCGCTTTGATCGTGGTTGAAAGGCAGAGCCCGGGGCGAGCCCCGCCGCTAAATGGGCGGGATGCCGTCGGTTGAAGGGGGTTCATGACGAGGTCTCCACAAGTTGGACCGCGAGTGTGGCGAGATGGTCCACATCCGCCTGATCGATCGCCCCATCCGCAGTGAGATCCCAGGTGGGCGGCAGCCCTGCCCGCAACGACTCATCATCAAGGCTGCGGGCGAGGAGGTAGGCATCGACGATGTTGACGGATCCGTCCGTGTTGAAGTCGCCGCGGAGGGCTACGGGCTGCACGTCCGCCGGCCCCTGGGATGGCGAACCGCTGAAGAGATCCGGCACAAGGACGGTCGTCAGACACGCGGCGACCCCCACCGCTCCCACCAGCCCTGCGACCTTCCAGTTCCAGGTGAGCAAACCGCCGGCGAACGTCCGATCCGCTTCTTGTCGCAGTTGCTCGCGCTGCAGGGGCAGCAAGGCGTCACCGTCGGCTTCGACTTCACCGGCGAACTCCGCTTCCAACAGGGCTGCCGTCCGGCGCACGCCGTCGACGTAGGCCTGGGCGCCTGGGCTCTCGGCGAGGGCGGCCTCCACTTCGGCGCGCTCTCTTTCCGCCAGTTCGCCCAGGGCGTAGGCAGTCAGTTTCGGGTTGTTCGTGTCTGGGGGCATGGCAGCTTCCTCAGGCGTTCTCAGTCGCCCCACTGGGTTCGATGCTGAGTTGGGTTCGAATGGTGCGCAAGGCTTCGTGCAGCAACTCGCCGACCGTGCTGGCGCTGCGGCCGGTGATCCGGGCCATCTGGCGGTAGGTCATCCCCTCCTGGAACTTCAGGCGAATCAACTCAGCCTGGTCAGCGGGCAGGCGGGCCACGAGCGTGCGCAGGTCGCGCTCGTCGCTGGCAGCGTCAGGGGGTGCGATCGGGCTGGCATCGGTCGTCTGCATCGCGGCCTTCCGGGCCAGGCGAGCGCTCTGGCTCGCCCGGCGTCTGCGGTCATCCAAGGCACAATTGCGGCAGACAGCGAAGAGCCAGGGGGCGAGGCCGTCCTCGGCGGGGAGGTTCTTCGCCCGCAAGTAACGCAGGAAGGTCTCCTGCACGACGTCGCGGGCGCGCTCGACTTCGCCGGTGAGCTGGGCGGCGTACCGGAGCAGCCGACCCTCGTAGTCGGCGAGCAGGTCGTCAAGCGTGGGTCGGCCGGGGTGGTCGGCCATCGGTCCTCCGGGTCAGGGGCTGTCTACAGGTTAAGACGCAGCCGATCGGAATGCGTGCGGAGGAATCGGAAGGGGAACTGGGGAATTTGGGAACTGGGGAATTTGGGCGCGGGGACTTCAGTCCCCGCGAAGGACCTGCGCGCGACAGAACGCGGGGCAAGCCCGCGCCGCTAAATGGCTTTGAAAGCTCGTGCTTAGAAGAGCGCCAGGAGGATGTTGGAGATCAGGCTGATGATCAGCAAGAGCAGCAGCGTCACCACCGCCGGGTGCGAGAAGGGGTTGCCCGAATAGACGGTCCGCACGTGCACCGCCTCGGGCACATCCTGGGCTTCCTGGATGCTCGTCTCTTCCAGAACGCTCAGATCCGTGTCGTGCCGAGCGATGGGCGGAGCCTCGCCACGCTTCAGGGAGCGCAGGTCGGTGAGCACATCCGACATGGACTTGTAGCGGTCGCGACGGCTCTTGGCCATCATCATCTCGATGATCTCGGAGATGCCGGCCGACAAGCGCGCGTTGATGTGGTCCGGCGGCGTGAGACGTTCCTTGAGGTGCTTGTGCATGACCTCGGAGGGACTCTTGCCGCTGAAGGGCACCTTGCCGGTCACCATCTGGAAGAGGGTGGCGCCGAGGGAGTAGATGTCCGCCTGCGGGCCGATGTGGACTTCGCCGCGGACCTGTTCGGGGCTGATGTAGTACGGCGTGCCGAAGGCCTTGCCGGCCTCGGCTTCGGCAGCTTCCTTGTCGGAGACGGCCCGTGCCAGACCCATGTCGGCGAGCTTGACGGCGCCGGTCTTGGTGATCATGACGTTCTTGGGCTTGACATCGCGGTGGATCAGGCCCTTGGCGTGGGCGTGCTGCAGGGCTTCGGCGACCTGGATGATGACATCGAGGGCGTCGCCTTCGCTGTAGCGCTTGTTCTTGACGATGTCGTCGTAGACGGTGCGTCCCTCCACATACTCCATGACGAAGTAGTGGTAGTCGCCCGCCTTGCCGACGTCGAAGGCCTGCACGATGTTCGGATGGTTCAGGGCGGCGGCGGCCCGTCCCTCGGCGTAGAAACGCTCGATGAACTGGACGTTGGCGCTGTAGCGCTTGGGCAGCACCTTGATGGCGACCATGCGGTCCAGGCTGACCTGGCGGGCCTTGAAGACGGTGGCCATGGCCCCGGCCCCGAGCTTGCCGATGATGTTGTAGCCGGGGATCTGCTGGCCGCTGCGTTCGGCCTCGACGATCTGCCGCAAGCGGACCATTTGCCGCTGGGTGACGTACTCGTTGTTGACCAGGAGTTGAGCCAGGCTGCGCTGGCTGACATCCTCGACGCTGCCGCGCTGCTGGACGAGGCAGTACTGCACTTCATCAGGCGTGGCCAGGCCCTGCTCGACGACGACCCGGCCCAGGATGGAATCGAGGTTGGATTCGGGAAGGGCGGTCTGGGAGAGATCGATGACCGCGTTGCCGTTGCCGTTGAGTCGTTTGTTGTCGCTGTTGCTGCCGCTGCCGGAGCCGGAGGAGGACCCCGAGCCCGAGGCGCTGCCGGAGCCGGAGGAGGACCCCGAGCCCGAGGCGCTGCCGGAGGCGCTGCCGGAAGCGCTGCCGGAAGCGCTGCGCGCAGCATCGCCGCTCAATTGGCCGGCGTCGCTGCCGGACGAGCTCGGTTCATCTCGTTTGGAAGTGTCCATCACAGGGTCGGGCATGTCTCGTGTGGTCTACTCTTCGGCGCCCCGCTCCTCGCCGCAGGTAGGGAAACTAGGGGGGGGGCTGACTTCGCTGTCAATCACCAGTCTGCGCAGTGGGCGTCTTGCCGCTCCATCACATATCAATACGTCTTTGATCGACCAGCAGTTCCATAGGCTGCGGCCGGAGGTGAGATTCCTCGCGTGATTCCCCGCCGCCAGATCCCGGTAGACCCTACCGCCCCCGGGCGAGCGTCCCAAAAGTACCGGGAATCGGGGGCCTCCGGGCCGGTGCGCACCCGATCAGGTCGACAAGCGGCGCCGGCGGACCGATCATGCCGCCATGACCCAAGCCCAACCCAGCCAGGGAATCGTCCACGACGCCTATCCGCACTATGCGGATGTGGGACTCCGAATCGCGGGCGAGCAGACCGTGGTGCGGGCGGGGCTCTCGTCCCAACTGCAGGCTGGGGACTCGACGCTGATCGTCGCCGGCGACGCCGTGCTGATCGAACCCATGGATCGGATCCGCGACGAAGACCTGCCCCGGCACGGGGTGGACGACCTGGAGTGGGTCGTGACCAGCGTTCGCGAGCGCCGAAGCAAGCTCTCAAGGCCCGGGCACGCTCGACACGGTGGCGAGCATTTCGAACAGGTCATCGCGGCGAATCTGGACCTGATGCTGATCGTGACCTCCGTGGCTCGCCCCCCCTTCCATCCGCGGCTGGTGGACCGCTTCCTGGTGGCGGCGGAGCGCGGGGAGGTGCCGGCCATGATCTGCCTGAACAAGATCGACCTCGCCCGGGAGGCCCCCCCGGAGCTGGCCCACTTGGGCGAGTTCTCGTTGCCGGTGGCCCAGTGCTCAGCGAAGACGGGCGAGGGCGTGGAAGCGCTCCTGGAGACGATTCGGGGCAGGACGGTGGCCTTCGTGGGAGCGTCGGGCGTGGGCAAGTCGTCGGTCATCAACAACGCCTTCCCCGAGTTGGCCTTGCGAGTCGGCCGGCTGCGCCGAGGCGATCGGAGTGGTCGGCATACCACGACGCGAGCCTCGCTCTTGCGGGTCGATGAGGCAGGCACCTGCCTGATCGATACGCCGGGCGTGAAGTCGTTCGGCATCTGGGGCATCCAGCCCGAGGAATTGCACTGGTATTTCCCGGAGTTCGACGCCTACTGGCCGGAGTGCAAGTTCAACGATTGCACCCACACGCACGAGGTCGTGTGCGCCGTGAAGACGGCCGTGCAAGCGGGAAAGATCAAGGCGGGCCGGTACGCCAGCTACGCGCGGCTCTACGGGTCGTTGCGGGAAGGAAAGTGACGGACGTCCAAGGGCGCACAAGAAAGGCGCGGGATCCGAGATCGCCGCGCCCTTGGTCCCTTGGTCCCTTGGTCCCTTCCTAGCTGATGCCGTCCTTCTTCGCCATCATCTGCAGCATGTCGAGCAGGCGGGTGGCGTAGCCCATCTCGTTGTCGTACCAGCTGACGATCTTGAAGAAGGTGCTGGTGAGCTCGATGCAGGCGCTGGCGTCGTAGGTGGAGCTGTGGGGGTCGCCGATGAAGTCGCTGGAGACGACGGCGTCTTCCGTGTAGGCCAGAACGCCCTTCATCGGGCCCTCGGCGGCGGCCTTCATGGCGGCGTTGATCTCCGTGAGCGAGGTTTCCTTCTCGCAGTTGAAGGTCAGGTCCACCACGGAGACATCGGCGACGGGGACGCGGTAGGCCATGCCCGTCAGCTTGCCCTTGAGTTCCGGCAGGCAGAGGGCGACGGCCTTGGCGGCGCCGGTGCTGGCGGGAATGATGTTCATGTAGCCGTTGCGGCCGCCGCGAAGATCCTTGCGGCTGGGGCCGTCCTGGGTCGGCTGGGTGGCGGTGACGGCGTGGATGGTGGCCATCAGGCCGTCGATCAGGCCGAAGTTGTCGTTCACCACCTTGGCGATCGGGGCCAGGCAGTTGGTGGTGCAGGAGGCGTTGGAGAGGATCAGGTCCGTCGCCGGGTCGTACTTCTCGTGATTGACCTTGTAGGCGAAGGTGTTGATCTTGTCCGGGTCCTTGGTGGGAGCGGAGAGCAGCACCCGCTTGGCGCCGGCGTCGAGATGCTTGCTGGCGCCTTCCAGGGTGGTGAAGAGGCCGGTGCACTCGAGGACGTAATCGACTTTCAGTTCCTTCCAGGGAAGGGCGGCGGGATCGCGCTCGGAGTAGCACTTGGTCGTCTTGCCGTCCACGCTGATGCCGTCGTCGGTGGCGCTCACCGGCCGGTCAAACCGTCCGTGCGTCGAGTCGTAGCGGAGCATGTAGGCCAGGTTGGGGGCGGGAACGAGGTCGTTGATGGCGACAAACTCGATGCCGCGGGCCAGGCCCTGGCGGTAGGCAAGACGACCGATGCGACCGAAGCCGTTGATGCCGACGCGAATAGCCATTTCATCATCTCCTTCCCGGCCTCACATGACGGGGCCGGGGTGGTGTGTGTGTTGCGAACTTATCTCAGGGCAGGCTCCGTACGGTACCGCTTGCAGGCGGCTCCATCAACGCAGCCGCAGCCGTGATCTGCGCTGGCTCTGGGATCGGCCAAAGCGGCGATCCGGACCAGTACCCAGAGGGCTCACTCGGCGGTCTGGGACTCACTTTGCCAGGGAACGTCCTCGACGCCGGCCTGCCGATTCGCCCTCCGGGCCAGGGCGAAAAGCAGGTCGCCGAGACGGTTGAGATAGACCAGGCCGGCGGGCTCCACCGCGCCCAGCCGCACCAGGGGCACGACGCGCCGCTCGGCTCGGCGCACCAGCGCTCGGGCCAGGTGCAGCCGAGCCGCCAACTCGCAGCCGGCGGGCAGAATGAAGGTCTTCAGCGGCGTGTTCCCGGCCTCGGTCCGATCGATGAGGCGCTCCAGATCGTCGCAGGCCGTCTGATCGATGCGGCGGTCGGCGTTGCCCGGGGTGGCCAGGTCGGCCCCGAGGTCGAAGAGGCGGCCCATGAGCGCTTCCAGGTCAGCGCGCAGGGCCGGGTCGCTGCAGACGGCGTGGGCGCCGCCGAGGGCGGCGTTGGCCTCGTCGACGGTTCCATAGGCCTCGACCCGCGCATCATCCTTGCCCACGCGCTGGCCGCCGAAGAGCCCGGTGCTGCCATCGTCGCCGGTCCTGGTGTAGAGCTTCATGCCACAACGATAGCAGGCGAGGCGTGGGGAGGGGTCGACAGGGCCAGCGCTGACGCGGCCGGCGTCAAATGAAGAAGACCCCCCGGGTGGTCCAGGGGGTCTTGAGGAAACACGCGTTGGGTCGTGGTCGGGTCTTAGCGACGACGACGGATCGCCAGGCCGGCGATGCCCATGAGAGCGAAGGTGCCGGGGGCGGGGATGTATTCATGCGTGCCGGGCGTGGTGAACTCGAGAATGAGCTGCAGTTCCACCGCATCATCGAAGTTGGGGTCCTCGAGGGCGTTGACGCCGGCGTGGAACCACTCGGTGATGTCGAAGACCCCGCCGTTGCCGGCGAGGTAGTCGGGCAGACGGTAGGCGTAGCTGTCGAGATATTCCCAAGGCTCGCCGGTGCCATCGACGTTGATCACGCCGTGGATGTCGATGAGGTTGGAGCTGTCGGCGGTGTCGGTGAGGATGTAGCGGTCATCACCGTTGCTGAAGAACGCCGGGGTGTAGAGGTCGGCGGCAAAACCGTAGGTGCTCTCAAACACCAGGTTGCCGTCGTTGGCGCTGGACTGGATGACGAAGGACTGGCCGGCAAGGATGGTGATGCCGGTGAGGTCCACATCGATGTCAAGATCGGTGTTGGCGTTGGACTGCATGATGATGCCACCTTCGGTGAAGGTGAAGTCGCTCAGTCCAGTGTTGGTGATCTCGACGTACTTCGGGTTGCCGCCGGGCAGAGTGGCGTCGACAACTTCCGAAATGATGAGTTGACCCGAGGCTGCGCCGGCGAGCGCGACAACAGCGATAGCAGCAAAAGCAGTCTTCATGTTTCTTCCCTTCTAACTCGAACAAACACTGGGTGACGTGCGTGTCGGGGCCCAAGCAGATTCGCCAGCAGACGCTGTCAACCGTGACAACTGTTCCACGACGCGACTCGGGGAAACCGGGAGCGACGAGGCCGCTCGGAGCCCTTCTCCGCCTCCTACTCAACGTTCTCGCGACCGACGACGCTGCCAGCCGCATGCGCCCGCAGTATAAACCCCTTCACCGAGAACGGGGAGGCTCCGGGGCGAATTTACGCAAGCCTTGCGCTTGCCCGACCACCACCACCGGCACCGGAAGGGCCGAAACAATGCACCCCATTCTCACGGGCTTACCCAGCTTCACGGCGGCGGCGAGCACCCGACTCGCGGCGGCAGACTCAGGAGGCGGCGCAAGGGTCGGGGCGGTAGAGCTTTGTGCCCATTTGCCACTGCTTGGCGGTGAAATCGCCGCCAAGATCGGCAACCGGCTCGTGCTCCGGCCGGGCGGCATCCAGAGCCATCGCCACCTTGGCGTCCAGATCGTCCAACTGCGACACCATGATCGCTTCCGGCGTGGCGGGGATCTTGGCCGCCCCGTACTCCGGCTGGCCGTGATGGCTGACCACGATGTGCTGCAGCACCATGAGCAACTCCGCGCTCAAGACGCCCGCCTGCGCTTGGTTAATCTGCCGCCCCTTCTCCGCCAGCCAGATGGCGCCCTCGACGAGATGACCGACGAGTTCGCCGCGATTGGTGTAGGAGAAGGCCGCGTCGTATTTCAGTTCCGCCGTCTTGGCCAGGTCGTGCAGGAAGAGTCCGACCAGGACCAGGTCGCGATTGATCTTGGGGTACATCGGGCAGACGACGTTCGCCATCTGGCACACGGAAAGCGTGTGCTCCAGCAGACCCCCGAGGTGGGCGTGATGCAGCGCCTTGGCGGCCGGCGCCAGGTGCAACCGGGCCATGAGCTCCGTGTCGCTGAGGTAGGCCTTGATGAGGGCTCGCAGGCCCTCGTGCTGCACCGTCTCCAGCAAGCCGACCAGCTCGCCGAACATCTCCTTGGGCTCGCGTTTGGAGCTGGGCAGGAGTTCGCGCAGCAGGTCGGGCGTGGGGCGGACCGGCTCGATCGTCTGCACGATGAGTTGCAGTTCGCCCTGGTAGGCCTGGGTCTCGCCTTCCACGTAGACGAAGCCGTCCGTGGGCAGGGTGCGGAAGGTCTTCTCAGTCATGGACCACATGCGGGCCGACATCCGACCGGTCTTGTCGGCGAGCAGGCACTTGAGATAGGCCTTGTCCTGTCGCGTGCGACCCATCTGGGCGTTGGCGATGGAGAAGGTGCCGGTGACGAACTCGCTGGGATGAAGTTCGTTGATGTAGCGACGACCGGGCACGGTATCAGCGGGCATGAAGACCTCACTCTCTGGCGGAAAGCGGGCAGTGTACCGCAAGGTCTGCGCCGTTGCGTCCCGGGCAGTGGCCGGCGGATCGGGCCACCCGCCCGCCTCGGTCGTGGGCGCTATCATTGGCCATGAAGAAGAACTGGGTCGATTGGCTGTTCTATGGAGTGATCGGCGTCGTCTTCCTGGGCCTCGTGCTCTGGTTCGCCCGGCCGACGCCGACGGACCGCATCGCCTGGCATGGCACGCTGGCGGAAGCCCGGAGCGCCGCCGCCGAATCCGGCCGGCCCGTCTTCGTCAAGTTCACCGCCAGTTGGTGCGGCCCCTGCCAGACCATGGATCGCCAGACCTTTCCCGACTCCCGTGTCGGTGAGGCGTTGGCAGCATTCGAGGCCGTCAAGGTCGATGGTGATGAGCATCCGGATTTGCTGCAGCAGTACAGCGTCACCGCCTATCCCACCCTGCTGGTGCTCAGCCCCAGCGGCGAGGTCCTCAAACGAGTGGAGGGCGCTCTGGGCCCTGGGCAACTGCTGACCTTCCTGGGCGGCGGCTAGAGCAGACGCAACGCAGGCGTAGCCGTGTTTCTTCTCGACGAGCCGCGACCGTGAGCGGTGTTTCTTCTCGACGAGCCGCGACTGTGAGGGAGCGGGACGCTCGGATACCCAGCGGCGAACCGCTTCTGGCGGCCACCAACGACCATCCCGCAAGCGGATCCGTCTGCCGATTCGAAAGGACCGCTTCCTCACGGGCGCGGCTCGTAGGAGTGGCAGAACCCGCTGCCTCTGAGTTGGAAACGCTCTGGGTTGCCGCCGGCGCCGCCGCCCTGAATCACCTCCGCCGCTCACCACCGGGGATGCCGCGCGGGCAGCGCCGCGATATCATCGGCGTCGGGCCCTGACCGCCCCACGATCCGCACCAAACCTCGGCCGACCTGCGCCGCCGCATGGGAGCACTGGATGGACCTCTACATCGACACCGCCAACCTCGATGAGATTCGGCAAGCCAAGGAACTGGGCGTCTTGGACGGCGTCACCACCAACCCCTCGCTGGTGGGCAAGGAGGGCGTGCCCTACCCCGTGCAGCTCCAGAAGATCTGCGCGATCGTCGAGGGGCCCGTCTCCGCGGAGGTGCTGGCCACCGACGCCGCCGGCATGCTGGCGGAGGCCAAGGAACTCGCCGCCATCGCCAGCAACGTGGTGATCAAGCTGCCCTGCACGACGGACGGCCTCAAGGCCTGCAAGGCCCTCAGCGACCAGGGCATCCGCACCAACATGACGCTCTGCTTCCAGCCGCTCCAGGCCTGGCTGGTCGCCAAGGCCGGGGCCTTTCTGGTCAGCCCCTTCCTGGGTCGGCTCGACGACATCGGCGAGGACGGCATCGATCTCATCCACAAGATCCGGGCCATCTACGACAACTACGGCTACGAGACCAAGATTCTGGCGGCGTCGCTGCGGCACAGCAAGCACATCGTCGATTGCGCCCTCGCCGGCGCCGATGTCTCCACGATTCCCTACAAGGTTATCGCCGGTTCGTTGAAGCACCCGCTCACCGACAGCGGCCTGGAGCGGTTCCTGGCGGACTACAAGAAGGCCATCGGCTGAGCCGCGGCGCTGGGTTCTGTGAAGGTCTTGCGCGCCTCGGGGGCCTGGGTTCCCCCGGGCCCGGATGGCCCGGGCAAAGCGCGGTTGGGGGCGATGAGCGCCTCTGGCGTGTCTCGCCGGGCGATCAAGGGGACGCCCCAAGGGGCGGGCTTCGCCGCCAGACGCCGCGTATACTGAGACAAGACCACGGGGAGGCGTTCATGCTGGCTAGAACCGGATTCAGACAACATCGTCGGTCCACCGTCCGGGGCGCCCTGTGGCTTTTCCTGGCCGCCTTGACCGCGGTGGTGCACGCCCAGGACGCACCCCCGGTCACCCCCCCCCCGCTCCCACCGTGATTCCGGCGGCCCGGCAGGCGGACACCGTGGTCATTATCCCCATCAAGGGCGAGATCACCCAAATCACCGCCACCAGCGTCGAGCGCCGCCTGAAGATCGCAGAAGACGCCCAGGCGGATGCGGTCGTCTTCGAACTCAACACCCCGGGCGGGCTGGTGACGGCCGCCCTGCAGATCTGCACCGCCATCAAGCGCACCAGCGTCGGTCAGACCGTGGCCTGGATCAACCCGGACGCCTACTCGGCGGGCGTCTTCATCTCCCTGGCCTGCGATCGCATCCTGGTCAGCCCCGCCTGCACCCTGGGCGATGCGGCTCCCATCGCGGTCACCATGGGCGGCGTCTCGGCGCCGTCCGGGACGCTGCGGGCCAAGATCGAGTCGCCCATCCTGGCGGAGATCGTCGACTCCGCCCGTCGCCGGGGCTACGACGAAAAGCTGGTGCAATCCTTCGTCGTGCCGGAGATGGAGCTCTGGCTCATCCAGCACAAGGACAGTGGCAAGCAGCTCTTTGTGGATGCCAAGGAGTTCCAACTTGCCTTCGGCGATGAGCCGGAGAGCAACGCCATCCCCCGCGCTCCCGCGGCCCCGCAAGCCGACCCCCGGTCGCTCGGTGAGAAGATCCAGATGTGGGTTCGCGACACCCAAGGGATGGTGGAGAGCGGGCCGGTCAGCCGACAGGAGATCGAAGCGGAGGTTGAGCAAGCCCAGTCCCTGCGCACGACCCGCCCGGCACTGACCGAGGCCGACCGCGGCGATTACCTCCTGGTCGAACAGGTCGTCGATCGCAACACGCTCCTGACGCTCAAGGAATACGACCTCCTCCGCTACGGGATCGGCGAAGAGAACATTCAGAGCGATTTGGAACTCCAGCAGTACTTCGGGGCCACCCAGGTGGATCGCTTGGGTTCGAACTGGTCGGAACACCTGACTGTCTTCTTCTCCCTGCCGCTCGTCCGGGGCGTGCTCATCGTGCTCATGCTGCTGGCGGGACTGATCGAGTTCTCCGCGCCGGGTGTCGGCCTGCCGGGAGCGGTGGCCCTCGTCTGCCTCTTCCTGGTCATCGGAGCCCCGGTGATGGCGGGGATGGCGGCCTGGTGGGAAGTGGCGGCGATCCTGGTGGGCATCCTGCTCATCTTCGCCGAGCTCTTCCTCATCCCGGGCCTCGGCGTGGCGGGAATCTCGGGACTGCTGCTCCTGCTCCTGGGCCTGGTGGGCACCTTCATCCCCAATGCCCCCGGGCATCTGCTGCCCACCTCGGACGCCGAGACCAACGACGCCCTCGTCGGCATCGCCACGGTGCTGGCGGCCTTCTTCACCTTCATCGTGGCCGGCTATTTCTTCAGCAAGCACCTGCACAGCATCCCCGTGCTGGGCAAGCTGGTGCTCACCGACACCTCGCCCCGGCCCCTCGCCGGCGGCGGCTCGATTCTGGCGGCGATGGCCCCGGAGGCGGGCGGCCTCGCCGTCGGCTCTGTGGGCAAGGTGATCATGCCCCTGCGCCCCAGCGGCAAGGCGGAGTTCGACAATCACCTGCTCGACGTGGTGACCGAGGAGGGCTTCATCGACCCGGGGGCCCTCGTCCGCGTGACGGAAGTGAGCAGCCTGCGTATCCTCGTGGTGCGGGTCGGAGATGACGAGACCGGCGAAGAGGCGATAGGATGAAGCCAAGGAGACAACGCTGAGATGGAGCTGTACTGGGGCATCGCCCTCTTCGCACTGGCGATTCTGATCATGGTGATCGAGGTCTTTGTGCCCTCCGCGGGGATCCTCGCCATCGTCAGTGGTATCTGCGCCGTCGGTGGCTGTGTCGCTTTCTTTCGGCACTCCACGGAGGCGGGGCTGCTCTCAGCGCTGTTCCTGGTGCTGGCCGTGCCCACCCTCCTCTGGGCCATGATCAAGTACTACCCGCACACGCCCATCGGTCGCCGCATGTTCCTGGGATCGCCGCCCGGCGAGGAAGACTCCGGCGTCCAGCGCTACCAGGAATCCAAGCGCCAAGCCCAACAGCAGGCGGCCCAGCTCGTGGGCGCCGAGGGCGTCGCCGTCACCGATCTGCATCCGATCGGCATTGTCAAGATCGAGGGTGAGCGTCTGCAGGCGCTCGCGGAAACAGGAATCATCGAGGCCGACACCCGCGTCAAAGTCATCGCGGTGGCTGGTTCCGAGGTTCGGGTCCGTCCAATCGGCTAGACTGGTGGCGGATGATCAAGCTGAAGGAGCGTGCAAAACCATGCCAATGACACTGACTCTCGCCGTCGATCCCGTCGTCTACTACGTCGGCTTCGCCATTCTGGCGTTGGTCGCCTTGGTGTTCTTCATCGTCGTCGCCCAGTTCTTCAACCTCTGGTTGCAGGCCTGGCTCTCCGGAGCCCACGTCGGCTTCTTCGAGCTGATCGGCATGAGGCTGCGCAAGGTCGATCCCCGCGTCATCGTGCTCACCCGCATCAGCGCCATCCGCGCCGACATCGATGTGGAAGCACGGCAACTGGAATCGCACTTCCTGGCGGGCGGCCGTGTGCCCAACGTCGTGCGAGCCCTCATCGCCGCCGACCGCGCCAAGATCCCCCTGGACTTCCGCCTGGCCTGCGCCATCGACCTCGCCGGCCGCGACGTCCTCGACGCCGTGCAAACCTCGGTCAAGCCCAAGGTGATTGACGTGCCCGATCCGGGTCGGGGTCGGCCCACCATCGACGCCGTGGCCAAGGACGGCGTGCAGCTCAAGGCCAAGGCTCGCGTCACCGTGCGCGCCAACATCCAGCGCCTGGTCGGTGGCGCCTTGGAGGAAACGATCATCGCCCGCGTGGGCGAGGGCATCGTCACCACCATCGGCTCGGCGACGACCCACAAGGAAGTGCTGGAGAATCCCGATTCGATCTCCAAGAAGATTCTGGAGAAGGGACTCGACGCCGGCACCGCCTTCGAGATCCTCTCCATCGACATCGCCGACGTCGACGTCGGCGAGAACATCGGCGCCCGTCTGCAGGCCGACCAAGCCGAGGCCGACAAGAAGCGCTTCCAGGCGGAAGCCGAGAAGCGCCGCGCCCTGGCCATGGCCCAGGAGGCGGAGAACAGCGCCCTCGCGGAACTGAACCGCGCCAAGGTCGTGCTCGCCGAGGCCGAGGTGCCCCTGGCCATCGCCGAGTCCTTCCGCAGCGGCAACCTGGGCATCATGGACTACTACCGCCTGCGCAACATCCAGGCGGACACCTCGATGCGCTCCGCCGTCGCCGGCCAGGAAACCGGCAAGCCGGGCGAACGCAAGCCGGGCTGAGCAAGCCTCCTCCACAAGAGTGACCCATGACAAGGGCCGAGTTCCGGGAACTCGGCCCTTTCTCTGGCGCTGTTGAATGCAAAAGAGTCAGGCCCGTCGGCGACCCTCCACCAGGGCGTACACCGCCGGGATCACCAACAAGGTCAGCAACGTCGAGGAGGTCAGTCCGAAGATGACCACCGTCGCCAAAGGCCGCTGCACCTCGGAACCGGCCCCCGTGGAGAGAAGCAAGGGCAAGAGGCCCAGCACCGTGGTCAGGGCCGTCATCAGGACCGGCCGCAGCCGCAGCATAGCGCCCTGCTCCACCGCCTCGGCGACGCTAAGCCCCCGTGCCCGCAGTTGGTTGAAGTAGGTCACCAGCACCATGCCGTTCTGCACGGCGATGCCGAACAGCGCGATGAACCCGACCGAGGCCGGCACCGACAGGTACTCGCCCATGAGGAACAGCCCCGCCACGCCCCCGATCAGCGCCAGGGGCACGTTGACCGCGATCATGAGGGCATGGCGAATCGTGCCGAACGTCCAGGCGAGCAGGGTGAGCACCAGGGCCAGGACCACGGGCACGATGACGCTCAGCCGCGCCATGGCCCGCTGTTGATTCTCGAACTGCCCGCCGTATTCGACGAAGTAGCCCGGCGGCAGGGTGACGTTGTCGCGGACCTTGGCCCGAATGTCCGCCACGACGCTGCCCAGATCCCGGCCGCGCACGTTGCCCTGCACGATCCAGCGCCGCTGGTTCTTCTCACGGTTGATCTGGATGGGCCCGACCGTCTTGGTGACCGTCGCCACCTGGGCCAGCGGTACGGTCGCCCCACTCTCCGTGGGCACGAGCAGGTCTTCGATGACCGGCAGGTCGTCGCGGAAGCGCTCCTGGTAGCGCAGATGGATGCCGAAACGGCGGGTGCCCAGGTAGATGGTGTCGATCACCTCGCCCCCGACCGCCAGTTCAACCAACTCCAGCACGTCGTCGGCGTTGATACCGAAGCGAGCGCACGCCGGACGATCGACGATCACCTGGACCTGCGGCTGGCCGTGACTCTGCTCGACGGAGAGATCGACCAACCCCGGCACCCCCCTCGATGGCCTCGCGGATCTCCGTCGCCTTTTCGCGCAGCACCTCCAGATCCTCGCCGTAGACCTTGATGGCCAGTTCCGCCCGCACGCCGGAGAGCAATTCATCGAAGGCGTTCTGGATGGGCTGGGTGAAGTTGAGCTGCACGCCGGGGTATTGGGCCAGGTCGGCATTGAGGGCCTCGATGAGTTCCGCCTTGTTCGCGTATCCCTGCCATTCACGTTCGGGGTGGTACTCGATCTGAATCTCGGCGTAGTTGACCGGGTGCGGATGGCTGCCCGCCTCCGGTCGACCGACGCGCGAGACCACCTCGCGAACCTCGGGATAGGTCATGACGGTGCCTTCCAGGCGTTGGATGATCTCCGTTCCCTTTTCGAGAGAAGTCGAGGGCGCCATGGTGACACCGATGAGCGTGCTGCCTTCCTCCAGCGTGGGGATGAACTCCGTGCCCAGGAAGGGAACCAGGGCCACCGCCCCGCCGAAGAGCGCCAGGGCCGCCGCCACCGTGAGGAGGCGCAGGCGCAGGGCCAGGCGCAAGGCCGGCCGATAGATGCCCTTGAGCAATCGCAGGACAAAGAACTCGCGGCCGCCGCCCGTTCTGAGCAGGTAACGGGACAGGGCCGGCGTCACCACAAGCGCCGCCACGATGGAGCCGGCCAGGGCGAAGACGATGGTCAGGGCCATGGGGGTGAACATCTTCCCTTCCACGCCCTGAAGCGTGAAGATCGGCAGAAAGACGATGGCGATGATGAGGATGGAGAAGAGCACCGGCCGGGCCACTTCCCGGGCCGCCTCGATCACCACGGCGTCCAGCGACTCCTTGTCCGCCTTGGACTCGCGCAGGTGGCGATGGATGTTCTCCGCGATGACGATGGCCCCATCGCCCAGCATGCCGATGGCGATGGCGATGCCGCCCAACGACATCAGGTTGGCGCTGACGCCCTGCCAGCGCATCAGGATCGCCGCCATCAGGGCGCAGAAGGGAAGTGACAAGGCGACGATGAGGGCCGTGCGCAGATTGCCCAGGAAGCCCGCCAGCACCAGCACCACCAGGATCGCCCCGATGACCAACGCCTGCTTCACCGTGCGCGTGGCGTTCTGGACCAGCTCCGCCTGCTCGTAGTACGGCTGCAAGTGCACGCCGGCGGGCAACGAGGCGCGAACTTCCTCGACCTTGTCGTAGAGCTTGCCGATGACCTCGGAGGTGTTCTCGCCGTACAGCTTCATGACGATGCCGGAGACGACTTCGCCCTCGCCGTTGCGCAGGACGACGCCGCGGCGGACTTCTCTGCCGAACTCGACCTCCGCCACATCCGCGACGGTAATGGGCAGGCCGCCCACCGTCTGGAGCTTGATGGTCCTGATCTCATCGAGCGCCCCGAGCAGCCCCAGGCCGCGCACCAGGTACTCCTCCGCCCCAAAGACCAGGAACTGGCCGCCGACATTGCGGTTGTTGGCCTGGACCGCTTCCACGATGGTGTCGAGGTCGAGGCGATACTGGGCCAGGGCGTTGGGGTTGACGCGAATCTGGTACTGCAGCACGTGCCCACCCATGGAGAGCACATCCGTCACGCCCGGCACCGTCTGCAACTGGTACTTGACCAGCCAGTCGTTCACCTCCCGCAGATACGTGTCGGCGGGCTTGCCTTCGGTGTCGGCGTCGTCGTCCAGCGTCAGGTAGTACAGGAAGATCTGCCCCAACCCCGTCGAGATCGGCCCCAGCGTGGGCGGGTCGTGCATCTCCGGCAGATCATTCAGCGCCGAGGTCAGCCTCTCCGAAACAAGCTGCCGCGCAAAGTACACATCGACCTCGTCCTCGAAGTAGACGTAGATGACGGCCATGCCGAAGGCGGAGGTCGACTTGATCTGCTTGACGCCCGGCAGGCCGTTCATCGAGGCTTCGATGGGATAGGCGATGAGGCGTTCGATCTCCTCCGGGGCCATGCCGTGCGCTTCCGCGAAGACCGGCACCATGACCGGGGAAATGTCCGGGAAGGCGTCGACGGGGGTGCGCTGGTAGGAGACCACGCCCAGGGCCAGGACGGCGACGAACATCGCCATGACGAGCACGCGTCCCTTGACGCTGTGTGAAATCAGACTATCGAGCATGATGGTGTCCTTCGTCCGAGGTCAATGGCCGTGGCCGGCGTGAGAGCCGAGCCCGCTGGTGACGATCTTCGCCTTCAGTTCGAAGGCGCCTCGGCGCACGTAGCGCTGGCCCGGCTCCAGACCTTCGAGAATCACCACGTGCTCGCGATCGGAGCGGCCCAGCTCGACGGCCATCGCCGCGAACTCCTCGCCCTCTTCCACGAAGATGACCTCTACTTCATCGAGCAATTGCACCGCCTGGCGCTCCACGACGACCGGGAAGTCGGCAGCGCCCGTGTCGACCTGCACTTGCACGTACAGACCCGGCCGCAGCCGGCCCTCGGGATTGGGCAGGGTCAAGCGGGCCTGGGCCGTGCGCGTCTGGGGGTCAATCACCGGCGCGAGGTATTCCACGTTGCCGCGGACGGCGGCGTAGTCCAGCCCGGCGTCGACGGAGGCCGGCAAGCCCGGTCGAACCAACGCCAGATCCTTCTGATAGACACTGAAGCGCACCCAGACGCTGGCGGTATCGATGACGGTCATGATGCTCTCGTCGGGGCTGACCATCTCGCCGAGGCTCAAGTGCTTCTCGGTGATGTAGCCGTCAATGGGGGCGCGCAAGGCATACCAGCCGAGCCGCTCATCCTCGCCCAGCGTTTCGAGAATCGAGGGAAACTCGCCCTCGGCGCACTCCTGTTCACTGCACAAACAAGGCTCCAGGTCTTCCGTGCGGGGCACCAGCTCCAGCAACCGGGCGATCGTCGCATCGTTGACGCCCAGCAGGCGCAGATGCTGAGCGGCGGAGACCGCCTGGAATTCCGCCACCCGCCGCCGTTGCGCCACGTCCATGTACCCAGCCAGCGATTGAAAACGGGCCAGGTCCTTGACGGCGGTGAAGGCGGCGTCGGCCTTCTTGTAGGCGGCTTCCGCGTCGATGTAGTCGCTCTCGCTGGCGATGCTCTTCTCGAAGAGTCCCTGCTCGCGCTCAAACGCCTTCTTGGCGGCGCGGTACTCCGCGTACGCCGTCACCAGTTGACCGCGGTACTCGCCCATCTCCAGATCATCAAGCTGCCGCAGTGCCTCCACGCCGGGCTCCGTCTCCAGGAGCGCCAGCATCTTGTGCGTCGTCTCGTAGATCTCCAGGCCCCGCGGCGTCTCGATCTGGTGCCCGGCCAGCTCCGAGCGAGCCGAGAAAAACGCCAGCTTGGCCTGGGCCAGTTCCGCGCTTTCAATCCAGGCCAGCACCTCGCCGGCGTGGACGTACTCGCCCAGCCCGACCTCGACCTCGCGGACGATGCCCGCCGCCCGAGGCACGATGTGCACGATGCGCTCCTCGTTGGCGACAATCTCGCCGGGAAAGGTCGCCTGCTGAGCGATGCGCCCCGCGCCGGCCGGCACGATCTCCAGGTCCAGGCGACGGCGCTCCTCCGGCGTGAGCTCGACGAAACCAACCTCGGTCTCCCCGTGGCCGTGCCCGTCATCTTCCGCCACGGCCTCACCCGCGTCGGCGGCGTGATCGTGGCCGGCATGGGGGTCGACAGCTTCGACTTCATCCGGATCAGCCGCATGGTCGTGGCCGGCGTGGGGATCGTCTTCCTCGACAGCCTCAGCCGCGTGATCGTGGCCGGCGTGGGGATCGTCTTCCTCGACAGCCTCAGCCGCATGGTCGTGGCCGGCGTGGGGGTCGTCTTCCTCGACTTCCTCCGCGTGGGCGGCGTGGTCGTGGCTGTCGGCGGTGGCCGGCGGCGGCGTGGGCTCCGCGGCGTCCGATTCGCGGTCGCAGCCCGCCAGGCTCAGCGTCACCAGAAGTAAGAGTGTGGCCGCTAAGTAGAGGGGTCTCATTGGTCGTCTCCAGAGTCAGATTCGTCGTGGTGCAGGGGAGCGCCGATTAGTCGCTCGCAGGCGATCACGGCCAGGTGATACTCGGTCAGGGCTGTCGTGACCTCACGGCGGGCGGCGAGCAAGGACCGCTCCGCGTCCAACAGATCGAGCACGCCGGTCTTGCCACTGGCGTAGGCTTGCTCGGCGGCTCGAAAGGAGGCTTCGTTGGCGGGCAGCACCTCCGTCCGCAGGGCCGCGGCCAGGGCGTGGGCGTTGGCCAGTTGCTGCTGGGCCTGGGCGATGGCGGTGCGCGTCTCGAGGTGCGCTGCCTGCTCGAGATGGTTCGTCGCCAGGGCTCGCAGCCGGGCCGCTCGCACCGTTCCTTGCCCCCGATCGAAGAGCGGCAAGGGAGCGGACAATCCCAGCTTGAACGCTTGATCGTCCGTCTCGTTGAAGTGGGAGACGCCGCCGCTCACCGTCACCTCGGGCAGGCGCTGCCCCAGCGCCATCTCGACTTCCGCATCCCGCAAGGCGAGCTGCGCCGACCAAAGCGCCAGGGAGGGGCTGTCGGCCACCCGGCGAAGAAGCTCCGCCAGTTCGGGCGGCGGCGCGGTGTCCTCGAGGTCGCCGGCGATGCTGTCGAACCTCGGCTCCAGGCTGCCCCAATTCGACGCCAGTTGCAGAGCCGTGGTGCCCACCCGGCGCTCGGCCCGCGCCAGGGCCACCTCGGCCTCCGCCAGCACCACGTTCGCCTTGGCGGCATCCACCGGCGAGGTCTTGCCGGCCTGCACGCGCTCGCGGATCGCTCGCGCCAGGCGCTCGGCGACCTGCTGCGACTGCTGGGCTGCCAGCAACTCTCGGCGGGCGGCCAGATGCGCGATGTAGTCTGCCGCCGTCGCCGTCAACACGTCGAGGCGCTGCAGTTCGTAGTCCCAGGCGGCGAGGCGGGCCTCCTGCCGCGCCGCCTCGATCCGGCCCGTCCGTTTGCCGCCCAGCTCAATCGTCTGGCTGAGCGACAGCGAGAACACGGCGGCGTCGAAGCCGCCCAGTTCGCCGGTGCCCCCGAACTCCTCAACCTCGAACTCCAACTCCGGGTTGAGCCAGAGGCGAGACTGCAATTGCTCCGCCTCACGCGCCCGGGCTTCGTAACTCGTGGCGGCGAGCCGGGGACTGCCCAGCAAGGCCGCAGCCAGGGCCGCCTCGAGCGTCAGCACGCCGTGCGGCTCCGCGGCCGCGTCTCGTCGCTCCGCCTCGTACGAACCGACGAGGGGCGGGCGAGATGAGGCCGCGATACCCGCGCCGGGTGGCTGCGAGGATGGCTCCAGGGGGCCGCCCGCGCAGCCGGGGCTCAGCGAGACAGCAGCGCCGGCCAGCAGGCCCAGCGACAAGCGCAGGCAGTGCGGGTGCGAGATCAGGTGGATAGCAGAAGCTCTCATAGGTCTATCTTTCACCGTGTCGAGTGAAGTGAATCACCACAGCGAGGACGCCGAAGAGGCGATCCTGGCCCCTGGCGGCGATCCTCGTGACTCGCGGAGGGGTCTCAGTTGTTGACCACGTGCACCGCCGTGGCCTTGATCGTCAGCACGTTGGGCGAGGGCCGCGGACCAACGGTGCCCACCACGATGATCTCGTCGAGCGGCTCCAGGCTTGCCGCCACATCGGTCTCCAGCAAAACGCCGTCGGCGCCAACCAACTGCACCGTGGCGCTGTTGGCGGTGAGCGAGTCGCGCGGCTCGCAGCAGTAGTCCCAGGGCGTCGGGCAATGGTCTTCCTCGCCCATCTCCGCGCAACTGGGAATCGCCGGGTCGACGACGATGAAGACGGGGCTGCCCTCCGAGATCGGCTCGCGGAGCCCGCCCAACCGGCCGCGCATGACGACGGCGTCGCCCTCGGCGGCGGTTTGCTTGATCTCTCCGACCGGCATGGCGTCAGCCGGGGCGCTGGCGAGCAGCCAGCTTGCCGTCGCTGCCCCGCTGCTGTCGCTCGTCTGCTCGGTTGCCTTCTTTTCGCAGCCCGTGGTGAGCAGCGCTGCGGCGCAGAGAAGAGCGGCGAGTGATTGATGCTTCATGACAAACTCCTTAAGTGTCGCTTCGTTAGTGCGATTTGAGTGCTTCGGTGATGGGAAGTCGGAGACAACGAATGGCCGGAGGGACGGCCCCGACGATGCCGACGAGAAGCCCGCCCGCCAGGCCGGCGAACATCACGGGGGCGTCGATGCTGAGGGCGAAGGCGCCCATGGAGAAACGAACCGCCACGCCGTTGAGCACCAGCAAGCCCAGGACGGCGGCGATGATGGCCCCGCAAGCGGCGCTGAAGAGCGACTCTTCCACGAGGTTGAGCACGATGGCCGGCCGGGTGAAGCCGAGCGATTGCAGCATGCCCACCTCGCGCACCCGGGCCGCGAAGGAGGCGTACATGGTGTTGAGCCCGCCCAGGATGCCGCCCGAGGCGATGAGCACCGCCGTCACCAAAACCATGATGCGGATGGGGGCGTAGAAGGCGGCGATGGAGGCGTAATACTCGCGCTCGGAAACCGCGGAGACTTCCAGGTCCAACCGGCTCTTCGCAAAGAGATCGACGTCGGCGTAGCGGGCGGTGTCGAGGGTCACGATGACGCAGGAAAGCGTGCTCTCACGCTTGGTGGCGATCTGCAGATCGGTCAGCGGCAGCCAGATCTCCGCATCCATGACCGTGCTGGGCGCCTGGAAGCGGCCGACGATCGTCCAGTCGCGATTGTCGAAGTACAGCGTCTGCCCCAGCGCCAAACGCGAGTCCGCGAGCCCCAGGCGCGTGGCGACGAGCGAGCCGACCATGAGTTCATCCTCGCCGGCTCGGGGCAGACGGCCCTCGACGATCTCGACCTCGGGATGCACCAGCAAGGCCACCTGCCGCACCCCGCGCATCACCGAGGAAAGCTGGCGTGTCGTCTGGGCCGACTCGCGAACAGGCAGGGCCATGTGAACCTCGGGCGAGGCGTAGATGATGCCGTGCTGCTCCTTGAGGCCGGGGACGCTGGCAGCGGCGATGACCTCGACGCCCGAGTCGATCTGGGAGCGTTCCAGGGCCTCCTCGCTGCCGGCGCCGAGGATGATGACGTTCTCGTGCATGCCCTCGTGCTGGCTGAGCGTCTGCTGCATCCCGCGTACGAAGCCGCCGGCGGCGAGGATGAGCAGCACCACCAGGGTCGAGCCGACCAGTGACGCCGCCAGGCGCACCCGGCTGCGCCCCAGATTGCGGAAGGCGTATTCGAAGGGAAGTTGTCGCATCGCGGGGACTCCTTAGATGGTGCGAAAGCAGGAGGCGATTTCGCGCCGAGAAGCCTGCCAGGCCGGTACGAGCCCGGCGACGACGCCGAGCAGCCCGCAGATGAGCAGCCCCGAGGCGAGCAGCCCCAGATCCGCGACGATGGGAATCGACTGGCCCTCCACGGACAGCGAGAAGCTGCCCAGTTGGGCGACGAGGACCGCGGCAACGGCTCCTCCCAGCCCGCCGATCAGCGACAGCACCACGCCCTCCGCCACGATCAGCCAGGCGACCAGCCCGCCGCTGAATCCCAGCGTTTGCAGGATGGCGTGCTCGGCGATGCGGCTCTGCACGCTGAGGACGATGGCGTTGCCCACCAGGGCCAGCACCGCCGCCAGGCAGCCCAGGCCCAGCCAGCGGGCGAAGCCGACCAGCTCGATGATGTCGTCGGCGATGCGCCCGACAAACGCCTTCTCACTGAAGGTCGCGGTCGGCTCCTGCGCCGAATCGAACATCTCGTCGATCTGTTCGCCGACCGGCTCGAGCAGGGAGGGGTCGGCAACCTTGACGTTGAACTGGGTGACGATTCCCAGGCGATCGCGGCCGGCAAGCTGCACGAACTCCAGGGCGGTGTAGGCGACGTTCTGGTCCTGGGCGTTGTCGGAGCGGACCACGCCGGCGACGTAGGCCGTGATGCCCGCCGCATCGAAGGTCATGCCAGGTCGCAAGCCGCGGCGCTGGGCCAAGGTCTCGCCGACCAGGGCCGCGTCGGTGCGTCGCTGCCAATCCTCGTAGGAGCCGTCGATAAGCGTCAGCTTGTCGCCCTTGTCGCCGAGGAACTCCTGCTTGGGAACGCCTCTGAAGGTCACCACGTCCAGGCTGGTGCGGCAGTTGGAGACGACGACCTTCATGGGGATGGCCGACACCACACCCTCGAGGCGCTCGATGCGCGACTGGTAGTCCTGGGGCAGCTCGCTCGTCGCCGGGCAGTAGCGATCCTTGCGGTAGACGACCAGCGTCGTGTCGTCGGCCTGAACCTTCGTCGCGACAGTGACGCCGCGCTGCATGGCCTGCACGGAGGTGAAGAGAAACATGGCGATGGCAATGCCGGCAATCGTCAGCAGCGAACGAACCCGATGCCGCAGCACTTGCTTGCCGATGTAGGGAAGAAGGCGCATCGGTTTCATGCGGCGTCCTCCTCGATCTTGAGTGCTCCGCTCTCCACCAGGCGACCGCCGTCCAGATGCAGCGTCCGCTTGGCGTACTCCGTCGTCTTGGGATCGTGCGTGACCATGATGATGGTCTTGGAAAGGTCGCGGTTGAGCTCCTGCAGCGCTCGCATGACGGCCCGGGCGGAGGGCTTGTCAAGGTCCCCGGTCGGCTCGTCGGCGACGAGAATGTCAGGATCGGTGACGATGGCCCGGGCGATGGCGACGCGCTGCTCCTGCCCGCCGGACAGTTGCCGGGGGAAGTGCTGTCGCCGATCCACGATGTTGACGCGCTCCAGCGCCTCCATGACCCGCTGGTGCCGAGCCCGCCGCGACAACGGCCGCAGAAGCAGGGGCAGTTCCACGTTCTCGTAGGCCGTCAGCACGGGCACCAGGTTGTAGAGCTGGAAGATGTAGCCGACGCGCTGCGAGCGCCAGGCGGCGAGCTTGCCGCGGCTGAGCGTGGCGATGTCCGTGCCGTCGATGACCAGCGTGCCGCTCGTCGGTGAGTCGATGCCGGCGATGAGATTGAGCAGCGTCGTCTTGCCGCTGCCGCTGGGTCCCATGAGGGCCAGGAAGTCGCCGCCCGGCACGTCGAGGTCGAGACGATCCAGGGGCCGAATGATGTTCTCGCCCTTGCGATACTCACGGGTGAGTTGTCTGCATTCGATGAGCGTCATGAATCACCCCCGTCCCGCCCCGCCAGCAGGCGCACGGCCTGGCCCGCGCGGAAGTCGCCCGGCTGTGCCGCCAGCAGATCGCCCGGTCGCAGAGCCCCTTGCAGGGACACCCAGGCGTCGTCGCGGGAGAGCACCTGCACGGGGACCGGTTGCAGGACCCCGCGATCGCCCCGCCGCTGCCGAACGACCCAGACACGCGGCTGCGGCCCGGTCTCCTCCAGCGATTGCTGCGGAGCGAGGACCTGGTTGTCGGCGGTCGTGCTGGCATTCGGAGACGGTTCGCCGGCGCTGCCGCCGCTGGGCAGGAACTTCACCCGGGTGAGCATCTCCGGCTTGAGTATCGGCGTCGGATCGAGCACCCGAACCTTCACCTGCAGGGTGTTCTTCTGCAGATCCGCTTCGTGGGTGATGCGACTCACCTCGCCCGCGAAGGTGCGATCCGGCAACACCTCCACGATGACCTCGCAGCGCTGCCCGACCGACACGTGGGCGGCGTCGGCCAAGGGCACATCCACGCGCACCTGAATGTGGGCTGGGTCGAAGAGGTGCAAGAGATGGGCGGAGTGCTCCGAATCCATCGCCCGCATGACCTTGTCGCCGGGCGCTTTGACCCGACGCTGTACAACGCCGCTGATCGGCGCCCTGATGATCATGCGCTCCAGTTCCAAGGCGGCTTCCGCCCGCTTGGCTTCCGTCGCCTGCAACACGGCTTCGGCGCGGACGAGCGCCGCCCGGGCCGTCCCCAGCGCCTGGCGCTCCACGATGCGCAGCTCCGCGTGGCGCTCGGCAGCCTGTAGCTCCGCCTGCAAGCGCTCGACCCGCGCCTCGAGCATGGGCCGGCGAGCTTCGGTGGCGCTGGTGCGCGCTGCCTGGGCCTTGAGCCGCTTCTCCAGGATGATCACTTCGATCTCGGTGGCGGCCTGCGACTGATAGGCGGTCCGCGAGCGCGTCAGCTCCTCCGTCAGACGCTCACCCTCGGCCACCTGGGCAGCGACAAGCGCCGCCAGTTGCGATAGCTCCGCCTCCGCTTCCAGCAAGGCCGCCCGCCCCACCGCCACCGCCCGCTGGCGCTCGATCGGCTCGGCCCAATCCGTCTCTGCGGCCTGCTGGTCGGCCCGGCGCGACTCGGCCTCCGCCTGGGCGACGGCGACCTGGGCCTCCGCCAACCTCACGCGGATCTGGGCATCGTCGTCAACCAGCCGGGCCACCACCTGGCCCGCCTCGACGCTCTCGCCTTCCAGCACCAGCATCTCCGCCACGATGCCGTCCGTGAGGGCGGTGCAGGCGATGTAGAAGGGGTCGGCTTCCAGCCAGCCGGGCGCTTGTACGGTCAGGCCTGATCGCGTGGTGGAAGCGCCAGGTTTCGTGTCATCCGCCGGGCTGGCCGCCCGCTGCGAGGGGTCGAACAGGGCCTGCGTCACCTGGATGGCGCGCGCCGGCCGCACCGTCGGCCAGGCCGACCAGACCAGCAGCAGCGCCATCAGTGCCAGCACCAGCGGTGGCACCGCCAGAAACCACCAGGATCGGCGCGGGGGGGGCCGCCTCAGAGGCAGCCCGCCTTGCGGTCCCCTGCTTTTCCGCTTCCGTTGTCATGTTGTTTGCTCCAAAGCGCAGTCATGTGGGCGCGGGAGAACTCCGCGCGTACCTCGGGTATCAGAGGGTGACTGTCGCTTTGGGCGGGCGCTTGAGACGGTCCAGGTAGTCGTCGGAGATGAGACCGGCATCTCCCGGTCCGTCCAGCGAAACCACGGTCGCCTCTTCCCAGCCGCCGGCTGGGGTGGTGGGGGCGAGTTGGACCTTGGCGGTGCCGCAGGTCAGCGTGCACTCGCAGTCGCCCTTGACCGGCCGATCCTCATCGTTCTGGTCCTGGGCGGGCGCTTGCTCCGAGGAGGCCTCGCCAGGCGAGCAGCAATCGGAGGCGGTCTCCGACGGCGTGACTCCAGTCTGGCTCACCTGGACGTGGGCAGCGCTGCAGCAGCAACTGCCCCAGCCGAGCGGCGCGACCAGCGCATTCAGCAGCACGCCGAACGCGATGAACCAGGATGAGAGGGCTGACACTCGTAGCACGTGCTAGAACCTACGCCGGTGCAAGAGGTGGGTCAATTGCCATCTGCGGGATTCGGGCATCTGGACATTCTTATCCCTGACCTCTTCCGCCTCTGCTCACTGATCGGTTCCGGCATCGGGCCGCCTGAGCTGCAAGGTCCAATCGCCCAGGACACTCCAGAAGTAGGAGCGTTTGCGCCCGATATCTCCGCCGGCCTTGCCCCAGGACGCCGCTTGCGACTCGAGGTCGAAGTAGCGAGCCCAGGCGGCGCCGAAGGTCTCGCCGGCGCCCAGCGCCTCGGCAAAGCCGAGCGGTTCATCGTAAAACACCTTGGCGCGTCCCACCAAGGCCAGGCCGCTGGCATGAAAGAGCATGGCCTCCGCTCCCTGCCGATCACCGTAGCCGGGATGGTCGAAGGGCCGGCCGCCACCGCCGGGCGGTGAGATACCGTTGCAGCCGGTGTACAGGTAGAAGGCCGGTTCAGGGGCGACGAGTCCGTACTCCCAGAGCGAACGCAGCAGGAACCAGTCCAGCCGGCCGCCCTCGCAGGCAGCCGCCAGGGAGGGGACCAGGGAATCGCCACGTTGGGTCCAGGACCAGGCCGGCCCGCCCAGCCGCGCATCCAGCCCCGCGGCCTCTGCCTTCTTGAAGTTGCTGCCCCAGGGATCGCTGTGGGCGCGAACCGTCCGCAATAAGGCGGGATAGGCGAACCAGTCGGCGACCTGCATCAACGTAGGCCGGCCATGTACATCGGCCCGCCTGGCATCGGTGTCCTCCCAATCGCCCGCCGCCCGCTGCATGATCGCGTAGCCCGATCCCAAATCGCAGGCCAGGGAAGCCGGACGCCAGGCCCTGGCGCCGGTGCCGCGGCGATAGGCGTGATTGCGCTCGAAGTATTCCGCCAGCAGTCGCCGTTCAAGCTGGGGTGAGAACTCCCACACACTTGCCCAGGAAGGGACCTCTTCCGGGGTGGCGAACTGCACGGCGCGCGGCCGTCCCTCGGCGTCGAGCAAGCCCGCCCCGTCCACGCCGACCACACTCGCCTTGGGAACGAGGGCCGTCCCCCGGGCGTCGATCCGCGACACCAGAATGTCCGGCCGGGCGATGATGTTGGGCCGCTGCCGATCGGCGCTGCTGCACTCATGGTCGCCGCTCCCATCGAAGAGCGTCACCCAGGGCCGCCCTTCCTCACCGTCGGCAGCGTCGAGGCGGCTGACCTCGAGCTTGCCGTCCGAGACGTGGAAAAAGTCCTCGTAGGCGAGGCTCTTCTGCTCGAAGTCCAGGCACTCGCCGCCGTACTTCGGCACGCTGCCTGCGAAAACGGCGAGGGTGGACTGAAGCTGCATCCGGGGTTGGAGGTAGACGCTTTCCCAGGCGCCGTCGAGATCAGAGAGAACGATATCCGCGCGCCGGGCCACATCCTCGGGAACGCGCCGGAGATAGTGAACATCCGTGTGCGTCGTCTGGGCATCCGTGCCCTGGTGCAGCGTGATCGAGCCGCGCTTGCGCCAATTGCAGGTGCGAACGATGAAGGCGTCGGGGAAGCGCCCCACCAGAATCGCCCCCGCCAAGGCGCCGGCATCGTTGGCCTCCCGCAGCAACTCGCGCAAGGCCAGGATGTAGCGGCCGTCCTGGTGGAGATCGCTCTCGCCCAGTTCCACCGCCAGCACCTGGGCTTGGTACCCCTCTTCGAAAAGATCGTCAGCGAACCGCTTCAGCAGCGGTGCCAGATCGGGCGCGTCCGGCAGCGCTTCGAGCAGTCGCGGCTCCACCAGTACCAGGACCAGCGGCCCCGCCTCCCCAGCCAGCGCCTCCACCGTCACCGAGCGGATCTCCACGATCCCGTCGCCATTCTGGTCGAAGCCTTGGAAGCGTTCGTAGGCCGCCGCGGCAGGCGCTGCCGAGCCGGGGACACACAGAAGCAGGGACAGAAGCGCGAGCCAGTGGCGAGTCATCAGGGATCTCCCCGGTCTCAGTTGGGTCTATCGTGCGGGTCCTGGAACGGCCGGGCCGCTCGGTTCAAACCGGCGCGCCGGGCCAGAGCAGGGCAAAGACCAAGCCCGTCAGCAGGCCGTACACCACGCCGTCAACCAGGTCGGTGATGATGAAACGACGGGGCTTGCCCATGAAAAAGGCGCCGGGCAAGGCCCCCAGGCAGTAGCCCATCACGGCAGCGGCCCCGGCAACGCGGAAGACCCCCAGGAACTCCCCGCCCGCGGCCGGCGTCGAGAGCGAGGTCAGGTAGCCCGTAAAAACGCTGATGAGCAGGTAGACGATGAACACCTGAACGAGGTTCTTGACGAAGCTCGGCTTGGCGGCGAGCACGTTGAGCGAGCCCCAGGGACCCTTGGTGTAGCGCTCCTTGAACTCGGCCGAACTCATCTCGGCCTTGCTGGTGCAGTTGGGCCACATGTACAGGCCAGGCGCCAGGTTGAGTCCGCCTAAGTGGTCGGTGAGCGACGTCTCATCGGGAAGCGGCTTGATGTCGGCCTTGTGGTGGGGCAGCAGCATCCAGGCCAGCGAACTGGCGACGAATACCACGATCGCGGAAACGAGAATCGGCGCCCAGAGTTCGTAGAGTTCCATCGGCGGTCCCTTTCGCGCAGGTGTGTGTGTGAACCACGCGGCAGATCGTGGCAGCGCCCGCGTAGTCTAGTTTCGATTCCATGGGCGCGAGAAAAAGAATCCGCGAGGAGCGGGAGCGGGGTCTGTCATGGGATCGGTATCCGGGAAAGCCGCCTGGGCTTACTGCCTGCGGATGGCCTCGATCAGCTCTTCGATCGTGCCGATCTCACCGGATTCGAGTTGGGCCGCGATCTGCGGGTAACGCCGCGTGCGGTCGGCGGCCTCGTCGATGCGACCCTGCATCTGGGCCAGGGCCGCGGGGGCTGGATCCTGGTAGATGAACCAGGCTTGGTTCACCAGGATCATGCGGATCTCCGCGCCGGTGGCCAGGTGCGTGACCGTGGCGATGTCGTCCTGAACGGCGACCTCGAAGTCCTCGGCCTCGGGCGGCCCGCCGTCCAGTTCGCCGAGGGCCGGCTGCATGGCGTCACGCAGGGAGGCGTCACCGGCCCGCCGGGCCTCGTCGGACTCGGTGAGCTGGGCATTGTCGGCGGCGTAGGCCTCCCAACACTCGCTGAGCGTCATGTCGAAGATGTCGAGACAGGCCTCATCCAGCCGAGCCACCCGGCGGGAGGCGTCCATCCAGGTGTCGATGACGTACTGAGCGTCGGAATCGTCGGTGTAGATGAGGGCGGCGGCGGCCTCGAAATCGTCAGCCGCCAGCGACTCCAGCGCCTCGAAAAAGGCGTCCAGGGGACTGCCGGCATCGCTGCCGCCTTCCAGAGCCACTTCGCCTTCAACGCCAGGATCGGCACCCGGGTCCAGGGTCATCTCCTCGGCGGGGAACTCACCGCCGGAGGTGACCGAGCGAATCCGCCAGAGCTGCCCGCGGAGCCCGGCGACCGTGCTCTGCAACTCCTGGCTGCCGCGCACGCTGTCGAGGGTGTCGAGCGCCTCGCCGTAGGCCTCGGTGGCGGCGCTGAGCAGATCGTCCCGCGTGGCCAGCATGCGCTCGATGTTGGCGACCAGAGCGTCCTGCTCGGGGAGCACGGCCAGATCACTCAGCAGCTCCAGGGCCTTGACGTTGGCGTCGAGGCTGCGGGCGTGCTGCCACTGCAGTTGACCCAGCCCCTGCTGGTAGCGGGCCAGGGAGGTGGCCAGGGCTTCGCGCGCCTCGGAGGGCGCCTTGGAGCGGGCCGTGCGAGCGCTGCGCAGGGCCCGCTCTGCCTCCTGCAGCGCCGCGTCGTAGGCCGTGTTGAGCTCAGTCTCCGCCAGGTTCATCAGTTCGCTGTACAGCTCGCCGGCCTGGTCGACGAAGAAGCCCGCCAGCTCTTGCTGATCGGCGGCGGCTTCCTGGCGCCGAAGAAGTCGGCCTTCCACGTCCGACTCCGCTTGCCGCAGAATCTCCAGGTATTCCTCGCCGTGGCTGATGAGCTCGCGGATGCGATCCAGCTCCGGCTGCAGGGCATCGACCTCGGCGGTCAGCTCGGCAGACTGCTTCTCCTGGGCGTCGGCCTGATCCTGCAAGACGGCGGCCTGCTCGACGAGGGTGTGCCGATTCGCCGCCCCCGCCGTCCGCTCCACCTCGTTCTTGATCTCGTCGGCCTGCAGACGGAAGTTCTCGTAGGAAGCGCGGTGCTGCCCGGCCTCGCCGCGGAACTGATCCAGTTGGGCCGCCAGGCGGCGCTCCTGCTGGCGCAGGGTCGCCAGTTCCGTGTTGGTCGCCCGCCGCTGATCCTCGATCATCTGCCGCTCGGCGGTGGGATCGTAGTTGCTGAGCAACTCGGCGTTCTGCCGCACCCGCTCGATGGCCACCGCCGTCTGCCGCAGGCGCTCGGCCACGGCGGCGGCTCGCCGCTCCAGGTTGAGAATCTCGTAGGACCGCAGGTCGGTGAGCCCGGCGTGGGCCCGAGCCATGAGGCCGTTCAGAGCGCACTGCTGAATATCGAGGCCCTTGCCGGCGTCCTCGGAGAGGGTGCGGATGGCCTGCTCGTAGGCCTGCTCACGGGTGGCGGCGGCGGCGGGGGCGCGGCCGTGACTGTGCACCTGCTCCAGGATGCGATCCGACTCCTCCGCAGCCTGCAGGGCGGCGACCCGATCCGCCGTTTCCTGGTCCTCACAGCCCGTCAGGGCCAGGGCCAGGGTGGTGCCGGCGAGCAGCAGCAACCCAAGCGGGAGGCGGCCGGTGCGTCCATTCAGTAAGCGAGATGCACTCATCGATGTCCTTCTCCAGGTGAGCGTCCGTAGAGTCGGGTCAGTGTAGCAGATGGCGGCATCGATAGAGACGCGGGAGCGACGGGCATACCAGCCGGCAGCGAAAGTTACCGCTCTATTTCTCCCTCCGCCTCGGAAGCCTCGAACGTCTCCGCAGGCAGCAGCGAAGGCGGCTCATATTCAATCGCATGAGTGGGTCGCGGCCGATAGTGCGAATTGAGCCAGGCGACGGCGGCGCGGTACTTGGCGTCCTCCCGGTCGCGAAACAGCGGCCGCCAGCCCTCCACGCTCGGGTGGTCGTAGGCCGAGAGATCGTGGGGCAACCCCAACTGGAGCAGAATCGAATCCTCGGGATGCTCGAAGTTGAGCAGCGGCCTGCCCTCGGCGGTGCGGAAACGCTCCAGCGTCAGGAAGTTGGAGTAGACCGTGCGGTCGCTGCCTCGATCGCGCGTGTGCAGGAAGAAGCGACCGGCCTGCAAGCCGCCGTGGCAACGCGTGGTGCCGCAGGTGCTCAGCAGCCACTTGCGATGCACATCGTCGCGGAAACGGCGGAGCGACTTGGGCTGCTCCAGCACCCGCACCTCGTCGTAGAACTCCCGCGCCCCCAGGCGAAAAATCACCCCCAGCACCGTGGCGTCCGTCTGCTGCATGAAGAGCCCCCGAGCCGTCCGCGTGTCGGGGATGAGCGAGTCGCCCGTGTATTCCTCGATCAGGCGCTCGCGAACGCTGCGGGGAATCACCAGACGCGGCGGGTTGTCGAGGTCCACCTCGTACACCCGCAGCAGATTCACCTCCCGATCCGTGATGCGGTTGTCCGGCAGCAGCCGGTACAGATCGGCGCGAGTCAGGCGATCGTCGTCCTGCCTCTCGGAGCGGCGATTCTCCCGCTGCATCGTGATCTGGGCCCCAATCGTGTAGAAGAGCCGGCGGGCGTCGGCGTTGTCCGGATCGGCATCGAGCACCGCTCCGACCTCCTCGAGAGCCCACTCCAGGGCCTCGTTGTCGCGCAACCACTCCGCCAGGGTGAGAAGGCGGGGATGGTCGTCATCGGCGATGCGAGCCCGGCGCGAACGGTAGCGCTCCTCCAGCGTCGGCAGCAGTTCCAGCCGACGCACCTCGCGCTGGCTGAGCTTCAGATCGATCCCCGCCACCACGAGAATCACCTCTTCGTCGCTCTGAAACTTCAAGCCGCCGCGAATCCATTGGCCGTTGCGCGTGATGACGAGTGCTTCCGGGTATTCGTCTGCCCCGGCGCTGGCTGCCGCCTGGTCGCTCCGGGAGTCGGCCGCGTCGGTGGTCTCGTTGGCATCCACGGCCTCGACGGCCTCGCCGGCCGCCTCCGCCGCCACCCCGGCCTCGGCCGGCTCCTCAGAAGCCTGGAACGCCACGGCCGCCCTGCCAACGAAGAAAGCAAGTCCGAGCACAATGCACAGTGAACTGAGCTTCATCTGGCGCCCTCTTAGCAGTGGTCCGCCGATCTCGACGGAGCGAGCCCGGCGCGACGCACCCAGCGTCTTTGCAGGCTATACGGCCCGGCTGCCAGGGGCAAGCCTCCCCTTGCGGCTGCTGGAAGATTCCCGAGGGGCACGCTACCGTCAGAACGTGGCCCCTCCCGACGCGCGCAACCCGATCGAGCTTCCCAGCCGCGGCCTGATCGACATGCACAACCATCTGCTGCCCGGCATCGACGACGGGTGCAACCATGTCGATGAGTCCCTGGCTTGCGTCCGCGAACTGATCCAGGCGGGCTACGCCGGGGCGGTCTGCACGCCCCACGGCGGGCCGCGGCTGGCGCCGTTGAACACGCCGCAGCGCATCTCCGAGGTGCTGGCGGTGCTGCGTAGCGCCATCGAGGCCGAGGGCTTGCACTTTCCCCTCCTGCCGGGCTGCGAGTTGTCGCTGACGCCGGATCTGCTGGCCTGGGTTCAAGAGCAGGGGGTGCAAGCCCTGGGAGTGGAAGGCGACGCCCGGGCCCGACGCGGCGGGGCGGTGCTGTTCGACTACTGGGGCAGCGCCTGGACCAAGGACTGCGACGCCTTCCTGGACTACCTACTGGGGCTGGAGCTCACGCCGGTCCTCGCCCATCCGGAGCGCATGAACATCCACGACGGCTGGCTGAGCCTGCTGGCCCGACTCGGCGAGCGCGGTGTGCGCTTGCAGGGAAACCTGCGGCCGCTGGTGGGGAAGGACGGCTTGCTGGCCCAGTATCGGGCGGAGCAACTGCTGGACCTTGACCGCTACGAGTACATGGCTCTCGACGCGCACCATCTGGGCTGCCTGCCCCTGCGGCTGGAGGGCGCTCGCCGCCTGCGGGCCGGCTGGGGTCGCAAACGCAGCAAGCAACTGCTGGAGACGGCCCCCAGGCGGCTGCTGGCCCTGGGGCAATCGCTGGCCGGCGCCTCGGACCCGACCAGAGCTTCATGAGGCCTGACGCAGCGCTTCTTCACCCTGCTCGATCGCATGGCTGGTGAGGTCGGCGACGCTGCTGCTGCGCTCGTCCACGATGACCGGCACGCCCTTCTCGTTCTCGATGATGCGCAAGGGGCCCTTCAACTGGTGCTTGAAGGCGAAGACGCGGCGGCGGATCTGCAGGATCGACTTGGCGTGGATCAGACTCTCGATCTTGACGTCCACCTCGGCCAGGCGGGCGATCCGCGCTTCCGTCTCGGCGATGCTCTTGTCAAGCTTGCCCAGGGCGCTCTCGAGGATCTGCACCTTGAGCACGAGTTTCGTGAGCTCGTCCGCCTGGGCTCCCGCTCGCTTCCCGATGGCGTTGCGAAACGTGTCGTGCTCCTGCCGAGCACCCTCGAGCTTCTCGCGCAGATGCTGCTGCAAGGCGACCGTCTCGTCCAGCAGATCGTCCAGCTCTCCCATGCGGCCGACGCGAAGCTCACTCGCCTGCGAGGTGCTCCCGAACACCTTGAGCTCCACAGCGCCGGCGACGGTCACGCAGCCGCCAATCAGCGTGGCGTGCCCGGCGAGAAGGCTGCGACCAACCGAGATCTGGCAGTGCACGATCTCCTTGTCCACGCTGAGGTCGAGCCCGACCTCGCCCGTGATGCTGTCGAGGTAGTGTGCCCGGAGCGACTGGCACACGCGCACGGTTCCCTTCTCGCGACCGACCATGCCCCGGCAGAAGTGGGCGTCGCCAGCCACCTCGATGTTGGCCGCCTCGATGAGACCGTCGATCCTCAGGTCGCCAATCACCTTGACCAGGAACCCGTCGCGGACGCCCTTGCGGACGTGCACGTTGCCTCGGAAGTGGACGTTGCCGGTGTTGAAGTCGACATTGTCTCGAATGTGCAGCTCGCGTTCGATCTTGAGTTTACCGCTGTCCTCGACCAGCATGCCTGCTTGCAGGGCCAACACCGATCCGTCCTCACGGAGCTCAATGGAGTCGTCGTGATTCAACTCGAAGGCCTGGGCCTGCTTGCAGGCCAGCACCTTGCCGCGCACGTCGACGCCGTCGGCGCCGAGTTCCGGCGGCAAGATGCGGGCCAGGAGATCGCCTTGCTCGACAATGAGCAGATTCGTCTTCTCACGGTAGTCGACGGCCTCGTCGTCGGCCGCTTCCGCCTCGACCTCGGGCGGCGCTGCCGCCTCTTCGAGTTCCTCGTCGTCGACCCAGGCGCGGAAGTACGGCGTCCGTCCGATGGCGGCGATCTTCGGCTCGAAGCGGATGCGGCCACGGACGCCGTGCACCGGCGCCAGCCCCTCGGCGAGGACCACTTCGAGATCCGCCTCTCGATCCGGCGCCAGCGATTCAACGAGGCGTTCTATCGCCGCCATCACCTCGCCGGTGATTGCCACATCACGCTGCTGCAAGGCGGCGCGAACCTCCGCCGCCGAATCCAGGGGCGGATCGAAGTGCGGTCGGACGATCACCGTGACGGTCATGCCGTCTGCCGCGATGATCACTCGCAAGCCTTCGTCTTTCGGTGTCGGTGCCATGAACGCCCCGCTTACCCGCTCGCCGCCAGCGCTGCCTCGATGCGCTGGGCGAAGAGATCCGGCGTGAAGGGTTTGATGATGTAGTTGGTCACACCCGAGGTGAGTGCTGCCACCACCCCCGGACGCTCCGCTTCCGTGGCCACGACGATGAGCGGCGTCTCAGTATCCAGCAGACGGTACTCGCGCACGAAGCCGGAGCCGTCCAGACCCGGCATGTTCCAATCGACCAGCAGGAGATCGGGGGCAAACTCCCGCACCCGACCCAGCGCCTGCCGACCGTCGGCCGCCTCTTCAATCTCCACGTCGCCCAACTGGGTCAGGATCGACTTCTGGATGTTTCGCATCGTCTGGGAGTCGTCGATCAGCATGATTCGCATGATGGCAGTCTCCAGGGCCGGGGGGGGGGAACTCGACGGGTCGCCTCTCTCTCAGGCAGAGCGACGAGACGCACCCGCGCTGGCGTGGACCGTCTCCTCGAGCCGCAGCTCGATCTGGAAGGAGCCGCAGTCGGTGTGGCAGGGCACGACGATGCCGCTGGGGGTGGCGACTTCCTCGGTGTCGGCCCCCACTTCGACCCACGGCTGAGAGAGGAACATGGTCCGGGCCCCCAAGCCTCGCTTGGCGTCGCCGGCAATCATCTCCAAGAGCTCGCCCACGGCGTCGACCAGGTCGGGATCGCCCCCGCCGTGCACCTTGCCGGTGAAGAGCGTCACCAGCCGCTCCGCCGTCGCCCGGGGAAGTTTGATGGCGACCACGCCGCTCACCTCGCCCCTCAGCTCGATGGTGCCGATGACCTCGTAGGCGGAGGCGCCGTGGATCCGCAGCGCCGGCAGGTCGCAATGCACCGGCAGTTGCAGCATCGCCGAGCAGACGTGCTCGACGGAGGCGGCGAAGGATGTCAGAAAGTGTTCGTCCATGGAATCTCGTACCTTTCGCTTGATCTGGCCGGGGCGTCGGGGCGACCGGCCGGCATCAGGCACACAGTCCCGCCGCCACCGCCTCGGGCCGACACCAGCAATGCGCTTGCGGGGCGTGGATCTCCGTCAGGGCCGTGCCCAGGCCGTGCAGCGTTTCCGAATGCCCGATCAGCAGGCACCCGTCCGCGGTCAAGTGCTCTTCGAACAACCCCAGGGAGCGCTGCTTCATCTCCTCGTCGAAGTAGATCAGCAGGTTGCGGCAACAAATCACATCGAAGGAACCAAAGTCCGCCGCACCGCTCCGATCCAGAAGATTGTGCTCCTGAAAATGCACCATCGAGGCGATCTGCGGATCGAGGCGAAAACGCTCGCCAGACTGGGCGAAGTAGCGCCGGCGAACCTGGTCCGAGGCGCCGCGAAGGGTGTCGGCGCTGAAGACCCCCGCCCGGGCGACCGCGAGCATGCGCCCAGACAAATCGGTGCCCAGAATCTCAATACGCCAGTCCGCCAGGCGCACTCCCAGCAAACGATGCAACAGGATGGCGAAGGTGTACGGCTCTTCACCGCTGCTGCAGGCCGCGGACCACAGGCGCAAGCGTCGGTTGCCCGCCCGCCGCTGCAGCAACTGCGGAAGCAGGCAACGCTCGAAGTGGTCGAATTGGGCCGGGTCCCGAAAGAAGCTCGTCTCGTTGATGGTGACCCGATCGCACAGAGCCTGGAACTCAGCCACGCCGCCGTCCGCCGCGGTCAGAAGCGCCAGGTACGCTTCGAAGGTGGTGAGGCCCAGTTCGCTCAGGCGCGATCGCAGGCGCGACTCGAGCAGGTACTTCTTGGCGTCCTGGAATGAGATGCCGCTGCGCGCGCGAATCAGGGCTTGCAGCGTGCGAAACTGCGACAAGCTCAGCGTCGGTTTGTCCGTGGCGGTGTCGTGCATCAGCACCGTTCCATCCAGGCCCGGAGGTCGCTCGCGCGGCGAACTCGTGTGCCGGTTTGTCGCCTCCGCGGCGTCTGGTCCGTGAAGCGCGCCAGCCCTAAGTGGCGGCAAAGACGGCCTTTCCTGCCTCCCGTATCGGCTTAAATACGGAGCCACTGGAGCACGCGGACGGCCTCTCCCGGGGCCCCGCCGCCACCCCGGCACCACCACCCCGACTCGACCCTGCCCCCCCCTCGGGTCGGTGCGACGGGGCGCTCGAAGCCGTATCATCAAGCGACGTTGATCGGCCCCTAGCCACCACCCCGAACCCGGCCCCGACCGCGACCGCTACATGCAACCCGTTCGATAGCAAGAGGTTGGAGTCTGACCGCGATGACCACCGCCCTTACAATCGGCACCTTCGACGGCGTCCATATCGGGCACGCCGCCCTCGTCCGGTGCGCCCGCGAGCGGCTCGGCTCCGCAGGCAAGGTCGCCGCCCTGGCCTTCGAGCCGCACCCCCTCACGGCACTCCACCCGGACCTGGCGCCCCCCAGATTGACCACATTCGGTCAGCGGCGGGACCTGCTGCTGGCTGCCGGTGCCGACGAGGTGCACCCCCTGCGACCGGACGATGAGACGCTCGGCCTCTCCCCCGAGGAGTTCATTGGCCGCATCGTCGCTGCCCATCACCCCAGCCTGATCGTGGAGGGAAGCGACTTCCGCTTCGGAAGGCGCCGGGCGGGCGATTTCGACCTTCTGGTCGAGTTGGGGCGGCGGCATGGCTTCGAAGCGATCTGCCTGCCCCCCGTCGAGGTGAGCTTGACCGATCACAGCCTGGTTCGTGCCTCGAGTTCCCTGGCCCGCTGGCTCCTGCATCACGGTCGGCTACGCGATCTGCAGCGAGTCCTGGGGCGGCCCTACCAAGTGTGCGGCGAGGTGCTGCGCGGCCAACAACGCGGGCGAACCATCGGCTTCCCCACCGCAAACCTGCATCCCGTCCAAACCCTGCCTTGCCCGGCGGTCTACGCCGGCGTCGCCACCACCCCCCTCCGGCAACGCCTATCCCGCCGCGATCAACGTCGGCGCCAACCCCACCTTCGGCGAAACCTACCGCCATGCGGAGGTGCACCTGATCGGCTGCCAGGAACTGGACGATGGCTACGGCTGGGAACTCACCGTCGAGTTCCATGCCTACCTGCGCGATCTGATCCGCTTCCACGGGCTGGAAACGTTGACAGCCCAGATCCAGCGCGATGTGGCCCGAGCCCGGACCCTGCTCGGCGACCCGAGCGAGTGCAAGGAATCACACCCGGTCGTGGTCCACAACCAGACCGACGAACCGGCAAGGAGCGGCAGATGACCGACCAGGCGGGCTATGACTCCAACACCACCCTCGAAGCCATCGCCGAACGCTTGCACGCGGTGAACACCGTCCTCATCAGCACCCATGTGAAACCCGATGGCGACGCCATCGGCTCGACCCTGGCCTTGGCCCGGGCCCTGATGCGGCTGGAGAAGGACGTCACCGTCGTGCATCACGGCCCCTGGTCGCATCGCTTTGACCCCTACCTGGGCAATGTCCAGATCCTCCACTACGAGGGCCAAGTCGACCTCCCGGAGACGGATGCCATCGTCATCACCGACACCGGCGCCTGGTCGCAACTCACCCGCCTCAAGCCGCACCTGGAGCCCAGGCGCGAGAAGACGATCGTCATCGACCACCACCGGCACGGCAGCGACTGCGCCGCCCTGCGCTTCGTCGAACCCCAGGCGTCCGCCGTCTGCGAGCCGATCGCCCGCCTGTGCAAGCTGCTCCTGAACGTCGACAAGCTCCCCGTCGAGATCGCGGAACCCCTCTACTTCGGCATCGCCACCGACACCGGCTGGTTCCGCTTCAACTCCGTGCGCCCCCAGACCTTTCACCTGGCGGCGGAATTCATCGCCGCCGGCGTGGACCAGTCGGGCCTGTACCGCCACATCGAGCAGGGTGACAATGTCCCCAGCCTGATCCTGCTCCGCCAGGCCCTCGATTCGATGGAGCTTCTCAACGACAACGGCTCGGCCCTGATGCTGCTCACGCAACAGGACATCAAGGACGCCAAGGCCGAGCCGGACGACACCACGGGCCTGATCGATGTGCCCCAGCGCGTGCAGTCGATTCGCCTGGTCTGCCTCGTCGTCGAACTGCGGCCGGACCTGACCAAGATCTCCCTGCGCAGCAAGCCCGGCGATCAGCCCGGCGAACCCTTCGTCAACGTCGACCTGCTGGCGGGCGTCTTCGGCGGGGGCGGGCATGTGCACGCCGCCGGGGCCAAGGTCGGCAAGCCCCTCGCGGAAGTGCTGGCGGAACTGCGCGAACTGCTCAACGATCCCGATGAGTTCATCGGCCTGCACCAGGAACTGACCAGCCGACTGGAAGGCCAGGCGTAGCGACCCCGCCAAAAAAGAGGGACAGTTCCCATTTTTCGCATCCCCTAAATTAATGGG
>SWCD01021268.1_pt1 | contig 72377 bp, 76 predicted proteins | sample 4693011 | NCBI WGS metagenome assembly SWCD01 (sample SAMN10267278, study PRJNA491770) | bioreactor metagenome | isolation source: DHS bioreactor inoculated with marine | place: Japan: Omine Ridge, Nankai Trough
ATCGAGAACACGTCCTCGATGGGCATCAGGAAGGGCTGGTCCACGGCGCGCTCGGGCGTGGGGATGTATTCGTCGACAGCGGCCATCAGCTCGCGGATCTTCTCTTCGCCGATTTCGGGCTTGTTGCCTTCCATAGCGGCCAGAGCCGAGCCTGCGATGATCGGAATGTCGTCGCCGGGGTAGTCGTAGGAGGACAGCAGTTCGCGGATCTCCATCTCGACCAGCTCAAGCAGCTCTTCGTCGTCGACCTGATCGACCTTGTTCATGAAGACGACCATCTTCGGGATGCCAACCTGGCGGCCCAGCAGGATGTGCTCGCGCGTTTGGGGCATCGGGCCGTCGGCGGCGTTCACGACCAGGATCGCGCCGTCCATCTGGGCGGCACCGGTGATCATGTTCTTCACATAGTCGGCGTGGCCGGGGCAGTCGACGTGGGCGTAGTGACGCGCTTCGGTCTCATACTCGACGTGGGCCGTCGAGATGGTGATGCCGCGGGCCTTCTCTTCGGGCGCGCCGTCGATCTGGTCATAGGCGCGGAAATCGCCGAAGTACTTCGTGATCGCAGCGGTCAGCGTCGTCTTGCCGTGGTCAACGTGGCCGATCGTGCCGATGTTGACGTGCGGTTTGGTACGCTCAAACTTAGATTTAGCCATATGTCGGGCGCCTCGTAAGTGGGGGGGCATGAACTGCCCGGTTCAATATCGCGGGCGATCTATCCACTTGGGCGCCAGAAATCAAGCGTCAGTTGGCAATTGTCCCGGAATTGGGTGCGACGGCGGCAGTGGGTGTGGGGGTGGCGGCCGGGTTGGCGGCAGGGGTGGAGGCCGGGGTGGCCGCCGGAGTGACCGCCGGGGTGGCCGCCAAATTGGCGGCAGGGGTGGCGGCGGCAAGATCGGCAGCCGTTGGGGCAAACCACTCTTCATTCGCACGCAGGTATTTTTCCAGCGCGCGGGCGGCGTTCTCGGTCAGGTTCTGCAACTGCACTTCGCGGCTTTGGGTCAGCCCCGATCCGACGATCGTCTCGCCCGAGATCTGCTCCAGCACCGTGATCTGATGCGCCTTTTCCTCGATCTTGCCGCCCTTGGCGTCATCCCAGACGGTCACGCTGATGATCATTGCCGATTTCGGCGAGGCCACCACCGGGATGCCCGGCACGGCCAGCAGGAAGCCGTCGATGTTGACGCCCAGATGATAGAGCTTGTCGCCTTCGTAGCGGCCCAACCGCGCCTGAATTGCATCCGTCAGGCTCGATTTCAACTCTTCGGGGGTTGCCGGGCGGGACAGGGGCAGCTTGGTCGCGTTCTTCGCAACGACGATATTATGAGCAAGGCGGAAATTGCCCAAAGGCTCGGGAGTTTCGGCCAGATCGGCGGTGCCACCGCAGGCCGCCAGAGCAGTCAGCAGGACAATGGCGGCAAGACGGCTGAGGGCGGCTGGCATGGAAACTCCTATCAAGACCTTGTCCCTGTCTTATCCCGCAGGACGGCGGGGCGCAATCTGCGCTGATCGGGTCGGTCGCGCGGTGGTTTAGCGGTGGCTTAACGGCAGATGCGGCGCAGGGCGCGCCAGTCGGCGTCGCGCATCAGCGGCGTGGTTTCGACCCCCGCCGCGCGGTCCGCCGCCTGTGCCGCCGCGATCCGCGCCGACAGCGCCGGGTGCGAGGCGAAGTGGCCCAGAATGCCGGTATCGGGATCAGCATCCGAGTCCCCCAATCCGTCATCGGTATCCCCGGTGCCCGCGCCCGACCCGTCGCCGTTGCCCCACATCGGGCGCGGCTGGCCACCCGAGGCATCGCTGCCCTCTTCATCATCGCCGTGACGCGGTTCGTTGTCCTCGTAGCTGTCGCCGTCGTCGTGACCACGCGAGGTGGGCAGGGGCGGTGGCGCGTCGCGCATCCGTTCGAACATCGCGCCCAGCGCCCCGGCGGGCAGCCCCGCCGCGGATAGCAGCGCGTGGGCCTGACTGTCGGCGGCCAGTTCGGCGGCTTGGGAATAGCGTGCCTCGATCAGCCGTTCGGTCAGCACCAGCACCAACGTGCCCCCGGCGAAATCGCCCATCAAAAGCCCCAGCACACCGACCGAGCCGGCGGTGCGCAGGGCGGCGCGGGTGGGATCGCGGGACGTGACATGGCCCACCTCGTGGGCGAAGACAGCGGCAAGTTCCTCGGGGGTGCCAGCCGCCTCGATCAACCCGCGGAACAGGACCATATGCCCCCCCGGCAGCGCGAAGGCGTTGACCATCGGGTGGTCCAGCACATGCACCGTCAACGGATAGGGAAGCTGCATGTGGGGCGTGAACCTGTCGACCATGATGTCCAGCGCCCGGCGTCCCTGCGGCCTGTCGCAAAGGGCCACGCCTTCGCCAGCCTCGTCGGCCAGGGCGCGGCGGATCTGGCGGAAGGTAGTGTCGCCCAGCGCCTTCTCGCCCTTGGGCGGGATCAGCGGCGCCAGTTGATCGGCCATCAGCGGCACCAGCAGGAACACGATCGCCAGAACCGAGCCCACAGCCGCCGCCGCCCAGCCCAGAATGCGCGCCTTGCCCGCGACCGGCACCGTGCGCCCCATCAGCGGACAGCGCCGCGCCAGCAGGCGGATCGCCTCCGCATCGCGGATGATCAGCCGCGCCATGCGCTGATCAAGCGAGGTCAGCACCAGATCCGAGCCGTCGGCCTGATCGCGCAGCCGCCGCAGACCGTCCAGCGGCCAGCGCCGGGTCTCGCCGTCGGGCAACGACAGGATCAGGGCGGCGGGTGCGCCTTCGTCGATGGTCAGCGCAACGCGCTGCACCCGGGCCCGGACCCCGTCGAAGAGATCGGCAAAGCCGCGATAGGCCCCGGTGTCCTCCGCGCCCGAGGGCTGCGGGCCGGATGCTTTCCAAAGGCTCATAGCCCCGCCCCCAGATCCAGCGCCTCGGCCAGACCGTCGGCCTCGGCGAAGCTGTCGCGGTCACGCTGGCGCACGTCGGACAGCAGGCGCGGGTCGGTCAGGGTCAGGGTCCCGGCGTAATGGGCGATCAGCGGCAGGGTCACGAAGACCTGACGCAAGACGCCCCACAGGATGAACAGCGCGAAGTAGGCGGCCAGACCCATGACGGATTGCACCAGCAGGGGGGCCGCGCCCAGTTTTTCCAGCAGGTCAGGGGTCTGCTGCGCCATCGACTGAAAGGCCGACTCGGCCACGCCCAGCACGATCGCCAGAACGATGCCGGCGGGGATCAGCGCGACCAGCATCAACAGCGCCGACAGGACATTGCCGAACCCATGTATCCAAAGCACCCGCCCCGTCCGCGCGCCCGAGCGTAGGCCGGGACCCAACGGAGCCCCGGCCCCGAAGTCCCCCTGCCCCGGCAGGATCAACCGCTTTCCGGCAGTCAGTTGGCGGAAACTTCGCACCCGGTAATGCATGATCCCGACCCCCAGCCAGACAAGCCCCAGCACCGCGGTGGCCACGGCCCAGCCGATGGGCACCACTCCGGCGGCTGGTCCTACGATCTGGCCCACAATCGTCCCGCCGACATCGGCCATAAGATCCCAGTCGTCCGACAAAAGCACCAGCCCCGCGCCGATCAGAAGGATCGCGGCCCCCAGCCCGACGTGCAGGGCCGCGCGGTAAAGCGACTGCCAGCGACCGGTCTGCACCAGCCGGGCATCGCCGTACCATGTGCGGTCGGTCACGTATTTCTCAAGCCCGAAAGTCATGCGCGGCCACAGCAGCCCCAGCGACAGGATCGTCACGACCCAATGGCCGACCGAGCGCCAGGCGTAGCCCCATGCGGCGGGCTCCAGCCCGAAGCGGATGCCGCGCCAGCGGGTGCGGGACAACAGATAGCGGCGGGCGCGGTACTGGGCGAAGAAGACCACCGGGATGATGCCCAGAAACGAGACCGCATAGGCCCAGACATCCCCGTTCAACAGGGCAAACGCCAGAAACATCAGGATCAGGTTCACGACACCGATGTAGAAGGCCAGAAACGCCACGGCGATCAGAAAGCCCAGCAGTTTTTCCAAGGGCTCGCCCACATATTCCAGCGGGTGCCCGCCGGGACGGATCGCGGACCAGTACCAGCGCCGCAGACGGGTCTTCATCCAGAAGCGATAGAGCCCCAGCGTCAGCACCGTCAGCAGCGACATCCGCAGCGCCAGACCGAACAACGCGCCCCGTCTGCCCACGAAGCCCGTGTCCAGATCGGGCAGCGTCATGTCAGGTGAACCGGTTGTCCCGCGGGAAACCACGCGGCGCCATCCGGCCCGTGCCCGCGCGCTTGCCGGTCCATTCCTCTAGTTCGGTCTGGGTCCGGGTGCGCCCGGCGGGGTCTTTCCAGCTTAGGCCCTCGGCCAAGGTGAAGGTGGTCAGATCGCTTAGCCCGCCGTCCTTGTACTTCTGCAACCGGACCCCCTTGCCGCGTCCCATTTCGGGCAGCTCGTCCAGCGCGAAGACCAGAACCTTGCGATTCTCGCCCACGGCGGCGACGTGATCGCCGGTGACGGCCTGACAGACCTTGGCGACGGTCTCGCCGCGCACGTTCAGGACCTGACGCCCGGTGCGGGTCTGGGCCAGCACCTCGGCTTCGGGGACGATAAAGCCGTCGCCGGCGCTGGAGGCCACCAGCAGCTTGCGCCCCGGCACATGGATGAACAGCGCGACGATGTCGGATTCGTTGGGCAGATCGACCATCAGACGCAAGGGCTCGCCCATGCCCCGCCCGCCGGGAAGGGTCGAGGCCGAGACGGTATAGAACCGCCCGTTCGTGCCAAACACCAGCAGCCGGTCGGTGGTCTCTGCGTGGAAGGCAAAGCGGGGGCCGTCGCCGTCCTTGAACTTGAACTCCTGATCCAGCGCGATGTGACCCTTCATGGCGCGAATCCAGCCCATCTGCGAGCAGACGACGGTGACCGGCTCGCGGTCGATCATGGCCTCCAGCGGAACCTCCTCGACCACGCCGGCCTCGGCGAAGCTGGTGCGGCGGGCGCCCCCTTCATAGGTGCGGCCGAACTGGCGGCGGGTCTCGCGCAGCTGCTCGGAGATGCGCTGCCACTGCAGCTCTTCGCTGGCCAGCAGATCCTCGAGTGCGGCGCGTTCGACCAACAGGGCCTCATGCTCGCGCTTCAACTCCATCTCTTCGAGACGGCGCAGCGAGCGCAGGCGCATGTTCAGAATGGCCTCGGTCTGCACGTCGGTCAGGTCGAACTCGGCCATCATGACGGGCTTGGGTTCGTCCTTGGTGCGGATGATCTCGATCACCCGGTCAAGGTTGAGGAAGGCGACGATATAGCCCTCCAACACCTCAAGCCGGTGGTCGATCTTGTCCAGCCGATGGCGCGAACGGCGCAGCAGCACCTCGCGGCGGTGGGCCAGAAACGCCTGCAGCACCTCGCGCAGGGAACAGACCTTGGGCGTCAGCCCGTCAATCAGCACGTTCATGTTCAGCGAAAAGCGAACCTCTAGATCCGAATGCCGGTAGAGCATGTTCATCAGCACATCGGGGCTGACGTTCTTGGACTTGGGCTCCAGCACCAGCCGGACATCATCGGCGCTTTCGTCGCGCACGTCGCCAAGGATGGGGATCTTCTTGGTCTGGATGACCTCGGCGATCTTCTCGATCAGCTTGGACTTCTGAACCTGATAAGGGATCTCGGTAACGACGACCTGCCATTGGCCGCGCCCCAGTTCTTCGACCTCCCACCGGCAGCGCAGGCGGAAAGACCCGCGACCCGTGCGATAGGCCTCGAGGATATTCTCGCGCGGCTCGACCAGAACGCCGCCGGTCGGGAAATCAGGGCCGGGGACGTAGTCCAGCAGCGTCTCGTCGCGGGCGTTGGGCGATTTGATCAGATGCAGGCAGGCGTTGCACAGCTCTTCGATGTTGTGGGGCGGAATGTTGGTCGCCATGCCCACCGCGATCCCGCTGGAGCCGTTGGCCAGCAGGTTCGGAAAGGCCGCCGGCAGCACCACGGGTTCGGTCAGCGTGCCGTCGTAATTCTCGCGGAAGTCGACGGCATCTTCGTTCAGACCTTCCAGCAGCGCCTCGGCCACGGCGGTCATGCGGGCTTCGGTGTAGCGGCTGGCGGCGGGGTTGTCGCCGTCGATGTTGCCGAAGTTGCCCTGCCCGTCGACCAGCGGGTAGCGGACGTTGAAATCCTGCGCCAGACGCGCCATCGCGTCATAAATCGCGGCGTCCCCGTGGGGGTGATAGTTGCCCATCACATCGCCCGAGATCTTGGCCGACTTGCGGAACCCCCCGTTCGAGTTCAGCCGCAGCTCGCGCATGGCATAAAGGATGCGCCGGTGCACCGGCTTCAGCCCGTCGCGGGCATCGGGCAGCGCCCGGTGCATGATCGTCGACAGCGCATAGGTCAGGTAGCGCTCGCCGATGGCGCGGCTGAGGGGCTCGGTCAGGTCGCCAGAAGGGGGACCCGAGGGAGGCTTATCGGAAATCTCGTTCATGTCGCCGTGATAGCGGCGCCCATGTAACAGGTAAAGCACGAGCGGGAACGAGCCGCCGCTTTTCCCCCTCACCTGTGTCCTTCGATCTGCTAGGAGGGAGAGGTACGAGTTTTATGTTGGGGGAGTGTTTACCCATGTTGCGTCTTGTTTTGTCGCTGACCGCCGGTGTGCTGGTCGTCATGGCCGTGTTCGGCGATATCCGGCCCGAGAGCTATGCCGATAAAGAAGTTCCGATCCGTCAGGATCTTGCAAGCGGACAGCTTGCGACCTCGGACGGCACGGTCATCCTGACCGCCGCCGAGATTGACCGCATCGCCGTGCTGGCCACGCAAAAATACGGCCAGGTTGCCGGCACTGCCGGAATCGATGGGGTCGACGTGTCCGGTCAGGCCGAAAGCCGCGCCTCTCTGATGCAGATCGGGAATATCCAGCAGGTCGCCCTTTACCGTGATGCCCCTGCGCCCACCCCCGACACGACGCCAGAGTTCGCACCCGGCCACGTCGTCAGCGGATCGGGCGTCAACCTGCGGTCCGGTCCCGGAATCAATCACGCCAAGCTGGGCCGTCTGCCGCGCGGTGAGGCGGTTCAGATCCTGACCCGCAATGTCGGTGGCTGGGCGCAATTGCGCACCGCCGATGGCCGAACCGGATTCATGTCCACCGACTACCTGACCGCGAACTAGGCAACCGCGCCTGCGGGCCGCGACTACCGGACGAAAAAAAGCCGCACCCCGGATTGGAGTGCGGCTTTTCTAATGGGCTTCGCAATACCGGACCATGTGCCGGGCTGACGGTCGCGGACCTTAGCCCTTGTCGATCAGAAAATCGTCCAGATCGCGGCCGGACTGTTCGATCCATTTCGGGCGACGTCCTCGTCCGGACCAAGTCTGATCCGGTGCCTCGGGATTGCGATATTTCGGCGGGGCTTTGGATTTCTTGGCGGACTTGGTGAAAAGATCCTCCAGCGAATATCCCTTGTCGCGGGCCATCTGCTGAAGATCCTTACGCACCTGTTCACGCTCGCGATCCCTGCTGGTTTCGATCTCCCGATCAATCCGCTTACGGAGATCCTGAAGCTCTGCCACGCTCATGTTGTTCAAATCAATTGCCATGCCAACTCGCCTTTTGGTTGTTCGTAAATATTCTATTGCGGAGTGGAAAACAGAAATCAAGAGTGTTGAAGCGGAAAACCGAGAATTAATGGCATGCGTAATGGGATCAATTGGGCGATGTGAATTGCAATATTGGTTCTTTTCGCGCGTCGCTTTAACCGGACCCCCGCCGTGTTTCTAATTCGCCTCGCCCGGCCCTAGCGAACGGGGTAGCGGATGCGCCCCCTCCTGAAACCGATGGGCCGCCGCGGGCCCCGCCTTGGGCCAAGCCCGCAAGCCCCCGGCCGCGACGTGGCCTGCGAGAAATATGAAAAAAACCTCAACAGACGGTGAACCTTTTCGCGACTCATGGAGTTGGTAAGGCAAACGTCAACACGAACAAAACTGGAGATTATCATGCTTCGCCTTACCTCCGCCCTGACCGCCGGCGTCTACATGACCATGGTTGTATTTGGCGATGGCGGAGCTCCGTCGCAGATCTCCACCGCGCAGGCCGCAACCGGCACCGAAGGCAGCATCGTCTCGCGCTCTGCCGCCAGCAACACGGACCTCTACACGGCTAAGTTGAGCGATGCCGACGCGATCAAGGCCGCCGTCGCCGCCACCAAGGCCCCCCTGCCCACCGAAACCGCCGAGGCCGAGGCCCTGGCCGAGACCCCCGCAGACGTCGCCGACGTTGCCACCGACAGCGTTTATGTCACCGGCACGGTCGTGAACATGCGCGCCGGCCCCTCGACCAAGAACCCGGTTCTGAGCAAGCTGAACCTTGGCTCCAAGGCTGAACTGCTGGCCGAGATGGACAACGGCTGGGCCAAGATCCGCGACGAAAATGGCAAGATCGGCTACATGTCCAACAAGTTCCTGTCGGACTCGGACCCCCGCAACGGCTAATCCGTCCGACGATTCGATTATGAAACGGCGCCCCCACCACAGGGCGCCGTTTTTGCGTGATGTTGCGCAATTCCGGACCCGCGCCTACACCGGACCGCGGCGGCCCCGCCCTACTTTCCGGAGACTTCCATGACCCGATCCATTCTGATTACCGGCTGCTCGTCGGGCATCGGCGCCGATGCGGCGCACACCCTGTCGCAACGCGGCTGGCGGGTGTTCGCCTCGTGCCGGAAGGCCGAGGATTGCGCCCGACTTCAGGCCGAGGGGCTGGAAAGCCCGCGGCTGGATTATGCCGATGCCGACAGCATCGGCACGGCTTTGGCCGAGGTGCTGGGCCAGACCGGCGGCACACTGGACGCGGTGTTCAACAACGGCGCCTATGCCATCCCCGGCGCGGTCGAGGATTTGCCCCGCGACGCCCTGCGCGCCATATTCGAGACCAATCTTTTCGGACAATTCGACCTGATCAACCAAGTGATCCCGGTCATGCGGCGGCAGGGCCATGGGCGGATCGTGAATTGCTCGTCGGTGCTGGGATTCGCGGCGATGCCATGGCGCGGGGCCTATAACGCCACGAAATTCGCGATGGAGGGGCTGACCGACACGCTCCGCATGGAAATGGCCGATACGCCGCTTCACATCTCGCTGATCGAACCGGGGCCGATCCGGACGCTGTTCCGCAAGAACAGCGCACGGGAATTCGAACGCTGGATCGACTGGAAAGCCTCGGCCCGCGCCGGGCAATATGAAAGCGAGCTATTGAAAAGACTATATTCCGAAGGGGGAAAGACGGCGTTCGAACTGCCGGCCTCGGCGGTGACGACTAAATTGATCCACGCATTGGAAGCCCCCCGCCCCCGCCCGCGCTATTTCGTGACCACCCCCACCTATGGCGCCGCGATGATGAAACGGCTGTTGCCCACCCGCGCGACGGACTGGCTTTCCGGCGCAAGATAGGGTTCAACCGGATCACGCCGGGATCGCCCGCAACCTGCCCCTGCCGCAAGGAGACGCCGATGTTTCAGGATCCGCTATTCATCATCATCGCCCTGACGATGGCCGCCGTGGTGATCATCCTGCTGCTGGGCATCGGCGGGTTCGCCAAGGGCGGTGCGTTCAATCGCAAATACGCGAACCGCCTGATGCGCTACCGGGTCGCGGCGCAGGCCGTGGCCGTGGTGCTGATCCTGCTGTTCGTCTTCTTCCGCCGCTGAGGGTCCGATGGTTGTTCTGAACAAGATCTACACGCGCACGGGGGACGGTGGCGACACCGCGCTTGGGAATGGCGACCGCGTGCGCAAGGATGCGGCCCGCGTCGACGCCTATGGCACCGTGGATGAAACCAACGCGACGGTCGGTCTGGCCCGGCTGCACGCAAGCGGCGACATGGACGCCCGGCTTGCCCTGATTCAGAACGATTTGTTCGATCTGGGCGCCGATCTGTGCCGGCCCGATCTGGCGCAGGACGGCTTAGCCGAATATCCGCCGCTGCGGATGACGCAGGCTCAGGTCGACCGGCTGGAGGCTCAGATCGACGAAATGACCGGGCGGCTCACGCCCCTGCGCTCGTTCATTCTGCCGGGCGGCAGCGCATTGGCCGCGCATCTGCACCTGTGCCGCGTGGTCAGCCGCCGTGCCGAGCGTCTGGCCGTGACCCTCGCGGCGGCAGAGCCCGAGGGCGTCAACCCGATCGCCGTGCGCTATCTTAACCGTCTCAGCGACTGGTTCTTCTGCGCGGGCCGGCTGGCCAACAATGACGGCACCGATGACGTGCTGTGGGTCCCCGGCGCCAACCGCGACGGTTAAGATCACCAGCGCCGCCCGCGCCATTCCGGCGCCGGTAAGGCGACGTGGGGGCGCTCCGCTTGGAAATTGTCAGTTTACCCTGTTTTCCGCTTTCACAAGGCGCTAAGCCTGTGCCCGAGTTTCAGATTGTGCCGGGATGCCGGTATTCAAACGGGAGAAATCGCAAATGAAGGTACTTGTGCCGGTCAAACGCGTGATCGATTACAACGTGAAAGTCCGAGTAAAATCAGACGGTAGCGGTGTCGATCTGGCCAATGTGAAGATGTCCATGAACCCCTTCGACGAGATCGCCGTCGAAGAGGCGATCCGTCTGAAAGAGGCCGGCAAGGTCGAAGAGGTCATCGCCGTGTCGATCGGCGTCAAGCAATCCCAGGAAACCCTGCGCACCGCACTTGCGATGGGCGCCGACCGCGCCATCCTGATCATCGCCGCCGACGACGTGCATCAGGACATCGAGCCGCTTGCCGTCGCCAAGCTGCTGAAAGCGGTGGTGGACGAAGAACAGCCCGGTCTGGTTCTGTGCGGCAAGCAGGCTATCGACAACGACATGAACGCCACCGGCCAGATGCTGGCCGCGCTGCTGGGCTGGTCGCAGGCGACCTTCGCCTCGGCGGTCGAGATCGACGGCGACAAGGCCCGCGTGACCCGCGAGGTTGACGGCGGCCTTCAGACCATCGCCGTGACGATGCCCGCCGTGGTGACTGTGGATCTGCGCCTGAACGAGCCGCGCTATGCCTCGCTGCCCAACATCATGAAGGCCAAGAAAAAGCCGTTGGACGAGAAGACCGCCGATGATTACGGCGTCGACGTCTCGCCCCGGCTGGAAATCGTCGAAACCACCGAGCCCGCCGCCCGCAAGGCCGGTGTCATGGTCGGATCGGTCGACGAGCTGATCGAGAAACTCAAGAACGAAGCGGGGGTTATCTGATGGCTGTTCTTCTTCTGGCAGAAGTGAATGACGGCGAACTGGCCGTCGACGCTACCGCAAAGACCGTGGCCGCCGCGCAGACGCTGGGCGACGTGACCGTGCTGTGCACCGGCGCAAGCTGCGCGTCCGCGGCGGATGACGCGGCGAAGATCGACGGCGTGGCCAAGGTGCTTTGCGCCGAAGATCCGCTTTACGGCCACCGTCTGGCTGAACCGGTGGCGGCGCTGGTCGTTTCGCTGGCTGGCGACTATTCGCACATCGTGGCCCCTGCCACGACCGACGCCAAGAACATCATGCCCCGCATCGCGGCGCTGCTTGACGTGATGGTGCTGTCGGACGTCTCGGGCATCAGGGACGCCGACACGTTCGAACGTCCGGTCTATGCCGGTAACGCCGTGCAGACGGTCAAGTCCAAGGACGCGACCAAAGTGATGACGATCCGCACCTCGACCTTCGACGCCGCCGGTCAGGGCGGCTCGGCCTCGGTCGAGAAGATCGGCACCGCCGAAGACCCCGGCCTGTCCGAATGGGTCGAGGATAAGGTCGCCGAATCCGATCGCCCCGAGCTTACCTCGGCCGGGATCGTCGTCTCTGGCGGTCGCGGCGTCGGCTCGGAAGAGGATTTCGCCCTGATCGAGAAGCTGGCCGACAAGCTTGGCGCCGCCGTCGGCGCCAGCCGTGCCGCCGTCGACTCGGGCTTTGCGCCGAACGATTGGCAGGTCGGCCAGACCGGCAAGGTGGTCGCGCCCGACCTTTACGTCGCGGTCGGCATCTCGGGCGCGATCCAGCACTTGGCGGGGATGAAGGACTCGAAAGTCATCGTTGCGATCAACAAGGATGAAGAGGCCCCCATCTTCCAGGTCGCCGACTACGGGCTGGTCGCGGACCTTTTCACCGCTGTGCCGGAGCTTGTCGAAAAGCTCTGATTTGCAGGATTTTGCAAGGTTGCCATTACCGGGCTCGCCATCAGTGGCGGGCCCGTTATCGTTTCAGGCAGGCGCGCCGCCAGATCCGACAGGCTGTCGACCACATGGGCCGCGGCCTCTGCGTGGGCGCTGGGGCCCGGCAGGCTGGCGGCCATGTCGGCCTCTTGCGCCGACACCACCATGCCGTCGGCCTGCGTCGCCCGCGCCGCGGCGCTGACGTGGCAGATGCGGATCTCCGAGACGAGGGGGCGCAGCTCTTCAACCATCGGCGAGGTTACGAACAGCGGCGATTTCCACCGGTCGGTCGGCGCGATATGCGACTCGCAAGGCGCCTCGGACATCCAAAGAAGCACGATGCGCCCCCCGATCCGGTCGATCAGCGTTTTCATTCGCGCGGTCCAGGCCGCCTGCAACTCTTGCTCGATCACCTGAAAGCGGCTCGGACAGTGTGCCTGAAGCGTGTTCAGCATGTGCTGCGTAAAGTTGAACTCGGTAAAGTCCACGTCGTGATACAGCGCCCGCAGCATGTCGGTCGCGCCCACCAGCCGATCATTGCGGCGCGGATGCACCGAGTACAGCCGGTTGGACATGTTATGCGCCCCGACGATCTGCAGGACCGTGGCCCGCGACCGGCGGCAGATGTCGATGATGGCGCCATCGCGCAGGAACACGTCCAGCCCCGCGTTGTGCACCGCCAGATTAACCGTCGGCAGGCCTGTCTGCTCGGCCACCAGATCCGAGATCGGCCGCGGCACGCAGCGCCCGAAGAATTCGGCGGCGCCGACGAACGCCAGCTCCTCGCCGGTTCCGGCCTTCAAATCCTGCGGCTGCCCCGGGGCAGTCGGCGATATCATGTCCCGGCTTCCGGCACCGGGCCCCCGAAACAGTTGTGTAGAACCTTCGTATCGGCACAGATCGTAATCCATAGCCGTGTTAACAGCACGTTTGCAGGTCATCTCGACCCCCCGCTTTTCATTTCACCCGACGCCCCTTCTGAAGGACATCCCTTACCAAAAGGGAAAGGATCAAATTTGAAGGGTTCGCGCCGGCGCTTCCGGCTTGCACAGCGTGTCCCAGACCATATGCTCGGGCCAGTTCAGGAAAGGGCGCGGGATGGAAATCGAAAGTATCGGCATCGTCGGCGCGGGGCAGATGGGCAACGGAATCGCCCATGTCTGCGCCCTTGCAGGCTACGACGTTCTGATGACCGACGTCTCGCAGGATGCACTGGACCGCGCGATCGACATCGTGCGCGGGAACCTTGAAAGACAGGGCTCTCGCGGCAAGATCGACGCCGCCGAGGTGGCGCCCGCGCTGGCCCGCATCCGCACAACTCTGACCCTGACCGACCTTGGCAAATGCGATCTGGTGATCGAGGCCGCGACCGAGCGCGAGACCGTCAAACAGGCCATCTTCGAGGACCTGCTGCCGCATCTCAAACCCGAGACGATCCTGACCTCGAACACCTCGTCAATCTCGATCACGCGGCTGGCCAGCCGCACCGACCGGCCGGAAAAGTTCATGGGGTTTCACTTTATGAACCCGGTTCCGGTCATGCAGCTTGTCGAACTGATTCGCGGCATCGCCACCGACGAGCCGACGTTCAAGGCCTGCCTTCAGGTGGTGGAGCGTCTGAACAAGACCGCCGCCACCGCCGAGGATTTCCCCGCCTTCATCGTCAACCGCATCCTGATGCCGATGATCAACGAGGCGATCTATACGCTGTACGAAGGCGTGGGGTCCGTCCGGTCCATCGACACCTCGATGAAGCTGGGCGCCAACCATCCGATGGGGCCGTTGGAACTGGCGGATTTCATCGGTCTGGACACCTGTCTGGCGATCATGAACGTGCTGCACGACGGGCTGGCCGACACGAAATACCGCCCCTGTCCGCTGCTGACAAAATATGTCGAAGCAGGCTGGCTGGGCCGGAAGACGCAGCGCGGCTTTTACGATTATCGCGGCGAGGGCGAGCCGGTGCCGACCCGATAACACCGTCGCCCTGCGAAAGCCCGGCTGCGGGGTCGTGCTAGATCTCTTCCCCGAACCGGTCCGCCACCAAGCTCTCCAGCGCAAGCGCAAGCTCTTCGGCGGCCTTGCCGCGGGTCTCGACCCGGATGGTGCTGCCCTTCGAGGCGGCCAGCATCAGCAGGCCCATGATCGAGTCGCCCGAAACCTCCATCCCGTCCTTGCTGACGGTGGCGTCGGCGTCGTGGGCTTCGACCACTTCGACCAGCTTGGCCGATGCGCGGGCATGCAGCCCCTTCTCGTTCACGATCTTCAGAACGCGCTCTGACATGCCGCCCCTCCCCCCTTCTACGTGCCGGTTGCCGATCTTAGCCGGCTGACCCGTCGAAACTGTTAATGTATTTCCGACCGGCGTTCATGGCGGCGGTCACGGCCTCGGCCACCGGCAGGCGGCGGGATTTGGCCAGCTTGATCAGCATGGGAAGATTGGCGCCGTAAAGGATCTTGCGGTTCACCGGGTGGCACGCCATCAGCGACAGGTTCGAGGGCGAGCCGCCGAACATGTCGGTGACAACGACGACGCCCTCGCCTTCGTCCACCGCATCCGCGGCGGCACAAATTTCCTGTTGCTTCACGCCTCTGTCATGATCGGGCTCTATGGATATGGCACGAATGCCGGGCTGATCCCCGACGACGTGTTCCACCGCGGCCAGGTATTCCCTGGCAAGCCCGCCATGCGCGACGATGACGATACCGATCACGCTTGTGTCCCTTTGTCAGGCACTGGTGCCTCCACACCTTGCCGCTCAAGCTCCCTGTGTCTTTTAGACACCTGCCACCCCTGATCTTCAAGGGCTTTGGCAAGGGTTTCGGCAAGGGTGACGGAACGGTGTTGCCCGCCGGTACACCCGAAGCCGATCGACAGGTGGGATTTGCCTTCTTCCAGATATCCGGGCAGCAGATGGGTCACCAGCGCCGACAGATGTTCGAAGAATTTCGCAAAGCGCGGATCGGCGGTGACATAGTCCTGCACCGCGCGATCCCGGCCATCGAAGCCGCGCAATTCCGCGACCCAATAGGGGTTTTGCAGGAAGCGCACGTCGAACACCATGTCGATGCCGCGGGGCACGCCGCGCTTGTAGCTGAACGACTGCACCGTCAGCGCCAGCGTGCGGGCATCCTTGGGCTGGAACCAGCGCGCCACCTCGGCGCGCAGATCGTGCGGTGTCAGGTCGGACGTGTCGATCAGGATATTGGCCCGCTGGCGCACCGGCCCCAGCAGGTCGATGTCCCGCGCGATGCCGTCGGCCGGGGTTTCCGCCGGGGCCATCGGGTGGCGGCGACGGGTTTCGGAAAAGCGCCGCACCAGCACCTCGGGGCGGCAATCCAGATAGACGACTTCAAGGTTGATGTCGGTGCGCGCGGTCAGCCGTTCGATCAGCTCGATCATCTCGGCCCCCGAAAAGTCCCGATTGCGGGTGTCGAAGCCAAGCGCCAGCGGTCGGTGCAGCGGGGCATTCTGCAGCAAGGGCTCCAACAGGCTTAGCGGCATGTTGTCGATTGCCTCATAGCCCAGATCCTCGAGCGCGTTGATCGCGGTCGAGCGGCCCGCCCCCGAGGGGCCGGTGATCATCACCAGTGTGTTAAATCCCTGCTGTCGCATCGGGGACCCTTTCACGAAACGCGTCCGTCGCCCTTTAGATATACAGTGATTGCCGCAGCGAAATGGCACATCTCCGACCTGTGAACGAGGGGGATGGCGCGGCCCAGATACGTGCGGGTTCGCTGCGGCGGAAGGCGGTCAACCTCTGGCGTATCAAGATCCGCGCAGAGTGCAAGCGTCACCGGATCTTCCGCTACGGCGCTTGTCAAAAGGCCGATGCCGCGGGCCTCGATCAGCCCTCTGGTGGGCGCGGGCGCACTCAGCACGATGGCATCCTGCCGGCGGGTCAGGATGACCTGATCGTCGGCCACAAGCGCGGCCCCCAGCGCGATAAGTTCCAGCGCCAGCGAGGATTTGCCCCGCCCGGACGCACCGATCAGCAGCACGCCGCGCCCGTCGATGGCCACGGCGCTGGCGTGCACGGTCTGCTGTTGCATGGCGTCAGACGGGAAGGCCGACGACAAAGCGCGCGCCCAGCGGCTCGGACGTGATGTCGGCGTCGGTGGGGCGGATGTTCTCGGCCCAGATGACGCCGCCATGCGCTTCGACGATCTGTTTCGAGATCGCCAGACCAAGCCCCGAGTGGTTGCCGAACTGCTGCTCGGGCCGCTCGGAATAGAAGCGTTTGAAGATCTTGCCCAAGGCCTCTTCGGGGATGCCGGGGCCGGTATCCTCGACCACGACCAGCACGCGGTTGTCGCGGCGGCGGACCCAGATCCGCACGGCGTCGCCTTCGGCGCAGAAGCTGACGGCGTTGGTGATCAGGTTGACGAAAACCTGCGCCAGCCGCCCCTCCAACCCGTCGATGACGATGGGCTCCTTGGGGACATCGGCGATAAACTCGACCCCGCGCGAGGCAGCCTCGGCGGCGTGGAACTCGATCAGATGGCCCAGCATGCGCAGAAGATCGAAACGCTCTTCCTCTTCCTTGACCAATTCGCTGTCCAGCCGTGAGGCGTTCGAGATGTCGCTGACCAGCCGGTCCAGCCGGCGCACGTCGTGGTCGATGACATCCAGCAGCTTTTCGCGCTGCTCGTCCTTCTTGATGAACCGCAGACTGCCCACGGCAGAGCGCAGCGAGGCCAGCGGGTTCTTGATCTCGTGCGAGACGTCTGCGGCGAATTGTTCGTTGGAATCGATCCGGTCGTACAAAGCCATCACCATGCCGCGCATGGCCCCCGACAATCGCCCGATCTCGTCCGGGCGGGCGGTCAGATCGGGGATGCGCACGCGGCTGGGACTCATCTTGCGGGCGTTCTTGTCGCGGCCCAGTTCGGCGGCCAGCGCCAGATCCGACAGCGGGTTGGCGATGGTGCTGGCCAGAACAAGGCTGAGGCCGATGGACACGATCATCGCCAGCAGGAACATCTGCAGCACCTGCTCGCGCTCGGACCGGACGAACGCCTCGATCTCTTCGTTGGAGGTCAGGACCGAGATCAGGCCCAGCACGCGCCCGTCCTGTATCACCGGCGAGGTGACGACGTAGATCACGCCGCGGTCCGAACTGTTCACCATGTCGATCGAGGTCTTGCCCGCCAGCGCCACGTCGGCGCGGTTCTGGATTTCGCGGATGGTGTCGATGGTGCCGGGCGCAAGCTCTTTGGTGCCGAAGACGCCGGTCAGCCACGCGAAGGCCCGTTCGAACGCGTCGGTCACATAGGCCTTGGGCGAGCTGACGGTCGTGGGGGTCGCGGTCAGATCGACGGTTTCGCGGGCCAAGCCCTGGGTCGTGGCCAGGATCTGCTTGTCGCGGTCCAGCACGAAGACCTCGACGCCCGCGGGCAGGTCCAGCAGCGCCATCGTGCGTTGCAACTGGGGCGCCATCGCCGGGTCCAGATCGCCCGAGCCGGTCGCGGGCAATTGCACTTCGATCATGTTGGCCAGCAACCGCGCCTCGGTCAGCAGCGCACGCTCGCGCTGGACGGCAAGGCTGCCGCGGAACGGGTCGACGTAAAGCACCCCCACCACCAGAATGATGAGAGCGATCAGATTGAACGTGATAATCTTGCGCGCAAGCGGCGAGCTGTGGAGCGTGATGAAGCCACGCTTCTCACGCCCGGCCCGCAGTTCACCTTCGACAGACTCGGAGGCCCCGACCCAATCTTCGCCGATAAGAACATCGGCGTTCTTCGGCGCTATTTTCTTCGCCAAAGCCCCCCCTTCCGCGAGTGTCATTCTTCGTTATATCTGTATCCGATGCCGTAAAGCGTCTCAATCGCTGAAAACTCGGCATCGACGGAGCGCATCTTCTTGCGAAGCCGCTTGATGTGGCTGTCGATCGTGCGGTCATCCACATAGACCTGATCGTCATAGGCCACGTCCATCAACTGATCGCGGCTTTTGACGAAACCGGGCCGTTGCGCCAGAGCCTGAAGCAGCAGGAACTCGGTAACCGTCAGGGTAACTTCCTGCCCCTTCCACGACACGGCGTGACGCAGCGGGTCCATCTGAAGCTGGCCGCGCACCATGACCGTCTGGTCGGGTGTCTCGGGCTCGGCGTGGCCGTCCAGCGCCTCTTGCCGGCGCAGCAGGGCGCGGATGCGTTCGATCAGCAGACGTTGGGAAAAGGGTTTCTTGACGTAGTCGTCAGCGCCCATGCGAAGGCCCAGAACCTCGTCGATCTCGTCATCCTTCGATGTCAGGAAAATGACCGGCATCTTGGATTTCTGCCGCAGGCGCTGCAACAGGTCCATCCCGTCCATGCGCGGCATCTTGATGTCCAGAACCGCCAGTTCGGGCATGTTCTTCGCGAAAGCGTCAAGGGCGGTCTGCCCGTCGTTATAAGTTTCGACTTCAAAGCCTTCGGCCTCAAGAGTCATGGATACCGACGTCAGGATATTCCTGTCGTCGTCCACCAAGGCTATTTTTGACATTTGCCTGTCCTTTTGCTGCCCGAATTTCATTCTTTTTCACGCAATCTCTGCGCTTTACGCCCCTGAATCAACATAAATCGCGAATCATGGGCGCCATCCACGTCAAGCTATGGCCGAATTTCGTTACGTTTGACTAATTTGCCGCACATCAGGTCGCATTTGGTTGCGCTAACCTTAATATGCTGCCTGTTTTCCCCGTTCAGAGCCGTGCTAAGGGTTACGCGCCTGGATGGTTCAGGCGGCGCGGGACTGGCCCCTCGTGCAACGGATTACGAAAAGGAGCGGTCCCCAGGCGGCCCCTCCGTATCGGGAGCAATACGATGACGACAGGACGGGTTAATCCAGCCATGACGCTGGAGAAACAGGGTATTTCTGGTCTTAAGGCGGTCCACTACAACCTGCTCGAGCCAGCGCTGATCGAAGAGTCGCTGAAGCGCGGCGAGGCGACGCTGGGTAAGGGCGGCACGATTCTGGCGACCACCGGCCAGCACACCGGGCGGTCCCCCAAGGACAAGTTCACCGTCAAATCCGACACCACCAAGGACAACATCTGGTGGGAGAACAACCCCCCGATGGAGCCCGAGGCCTTTGACCGTCTCTATGAGGACATGATCGCCCACATGCAGGGCGGCGAGTATTTCGTGCAGGATCTCTATGCCTGCGCCGACCCCGAGCACCGCCTGAACGTGCGCGTCGTCAACGAGCTTGCCTGGCACCAGTTGTTCATCCGCTACATGCTGCGCCGCCCCGAGGCCAGCGAGCTGGACAGCTTCGCCCCCGACTTCACCATCATCAACTGCCCCACGTTCCAGGCCGATCCCGCCCGTCACGGCTGCCGCTCGGAAACCGTGATCGCCGTAAACTTCGACCGCAAGATGATCCTGATCGCCAACACGGCCTATGCCGGCGAGAACAAGAAATCCGTCTTCTCGCTGCTGAACTACATGCTGCCCGAAAAAGGCGTCATGCCGATGCACTGCTCGGCCAACCACGCCAAGGGCAACCCGGTCGACTCGGCGATCTTCTTCGGCCTGTCGGGCACCGGCAAGACCACCCTGTCGAACGACCCCGACCGCACCCTGCTGGGCGACGACGAACACGGCTGGTCCGAGCGTGGCACCTTCAACTTCGAAGGCGGCTGCTATCCCAAGACCATCAGCCTGTCGCAGGAAGCCGAGCCCGACATCTATGCCACCACGTCGATGTTCGGCACGGTGATCGAGAACATGGTCTATGATCCCTACACCAAGGAACTGGACTTCGAGGATGACAGCCTGACCGCCAACATGCGCTGCGCCTATCCGATGGAGTTCATCGACTATGCGTCCGACACCGGGCTGGCCGGCCATCCCAAGAACATCGTGATGCTGACCTGCGATGCCTTCGGCGTGCTTCCCCCGATCTCGCGGTTGTCGCCGGCGCAGGCGATGTACCACTTCCTGTCGGGCTTCACCTCGAAGGTCGCCGGCACCGAGCGCGGCGTGACCGAGCCCGAGCCCACCTTCTCGACCTGCTTCGGCGCGCCCTTCATGCCCCGCCGCCCCGAGGTCTACGGCAAGCTGCTCAGCGAGAAGATCGCCAAGCACGGCGCCACCTGCTGGCTGGTCAACACCGGCTGGACCGGCGGCGCTTACGGCACTGGCTCGCGGATGCCGATCAAGGCGACCCGCGCCCTGCTGACAGCCGCTCTGGACGGCAGCCTGAACGACGTGGAATTCCGCAAGGATCCCAACTTCGGGTTCGAGGTTCCGGTCGCGGTCCCCGGCGTGGCCGACATCCTGCTGGACCCGCGCCGCACATGGGACGACCCCGAAGCTTATGACGCACAGGCCGCCAAGCTGGTGCAGATGTTCGCCGAGAACTTCGCCCAGTACGAAGCCAACATCGACGACGATGTCCGGGCCGTCGCCATCGGCTGATCGCCCACGGATCGCATCACATCGGCGGGGCGTCCTTCGGGGCGCCCCGTTTGCGTTTGGCCCCCCGTGGGTTCACCGGCGCGAATGGGATTTAGCTCATCAAACCCCGGCGGATCAAGTTCGCCCCGGCGATCGCCAGCACGATCAGCGTCACGCGGCGAAACTTTTCCTGATCCAGCCGGTCGTGGATCTGAAATCCCGCCAGCAGCCCCAGACAGGCCGGCAGAATCAGCGCCGCCGACAGGGGCACCGTCACCCCGTTCAGCACGCCCGATTTCAGATGCGCCACCATCAGCATCACCGCCCCCAGCCCGTAGATCACGCCCTGCACCCGCAATTGCTGCGACTTGGGCGTCTCGAGCATGGTCAGATAGGCCACCGTCGGCGCCCCCCACGTCCCCGAGGTGCCGCCCATGAACCCGGCGACGGCGGCCAGAATAACCTCGCCGCGCCGGCGGTGACGGCTGTTGATCACCGGGCGCCATCCAAGCAGTTGCGGCACCGCGAACAGCAGAATCGGGATGCCCACCAGCAGGAACATGACCTTTGCGGACAACAATGGCACCAGTTGTGCGCTAAGCCCCAGCATCACCAGCAAGACCACCAGAAAGCGGCGGTTGGCCGAAATGGCGTCGACCATCGGGCGGAAGCCGCCGCGCAGGGATTGGAACACGTTGGTCAGCAGGGTCGGCAGGATCAAGAGCCCCAGCGCCACGTCCGCCGTCACGAAGGACCCCAGCGCCGACATCATCACCATCGGCTGGGCGAAGCCGGTCGTGCCCTTGACCAGCCCCGCCGCGAAGGCGCCCAGTAAGGCGGCCACGATCATCCACGGCTCCAACCCGTTCAGAAGCGCGCTCATCGATGATATCCATTCTGCACTGCGGCCAAATCGGTCATGCCCAGACCATCGGCCAGTCCCGGCCGACGGGTTTGAACCCCGCCCGTGCCGCTGGTAAGATTGGCAGACTGGCGGAAATGACCGCAATGGACGGGGACATTATAGTTCAATTCAATATCTCTTGACGTATTTTAATTGCGCTGCACCTGCAAAGGGCTTAAGCAGCTTTCGATCCGCAGAACCCCGCCGAAGGAGCCTTCAGATGCCGCATGATGGACAAGACACCGCCGCGATCCAAGCGGAAACGCGTCTGGATGGGGATCTTCTGGCACTGACTGCCGAGGCCCTTGCCGCCCTGCCCGACCTGCTGGAGCGCGCCACCGATCTGCTGCGCACCCGGACCACCGATCAGGGCCGCATCTCGTCCTCGCTGGTCGAGGCGCATCAGTCCGCGGCCCACGGGCTGGCGTGGCTGGCCACCTATGTCGAGGCTCTGACCCAGATGCAGGGCTGGGCCGAGCGGCTGGAGGCCGAAGGCACCTTCGGCGAGGTCGAGCGTCTGATCCTGACCATCGGTTTCGGCGAATACCTCGCCCAGCTTTCCGGCGGCATCCCCATGAGTCAGGGCGAGATCCTGCGCCTGCACGATCTGGGGCTGCAGCCCGCCGACACCGCCTGTCTGGACGGGGATGCCGCGCAACTGCTGATCCGCCACGGCAACAGCCAGCCCCGCCGTGCCCGTCTGGTCGCGCTGATGATCGAGCAGTCGGCCAATGTCACCGTCGGCCGTACCGGTCTGGATGACGAGCTAGAGATGATCCGCGAGCAATTCCGCCGCTTCGCCGTCGAGCGCGTCGAACCCGACGCCCACGGCTGGCACCTGCGCGATGAATTGATCCCGATGCCGATCATCGACGAGATGGCCGAACTGGGCGTCTTCGGCCTGACCATCCCCGAGGAATACGGCGGGTTCGGCCTGTCCAAAGCCTCGATGTGCGTGGTATCCGAGGAACTCAGCCGGGGATACATCGGCGTGGGCTCGCTTGGCACCCGCTCGGAGATCGCCGCCGAGCTGATCCTGTGCGGCGGCACCGAGGCGCAGAAACAGCACTGGCTGCCCAAGATCGCCAGCGCCGAGATCCTGCCGACGGCTGTTTTCACCGAACCCAACACCGGGTCCGATCTGGGCAGCCTGCGCACCCGCGCGGTGCGCGAGGGCGACGATTATCTGGTCACCGGCAACAAGACATGGATCACCCACGCGGCCCGCGCCCATGTGATGACCCTGCTGGCCCGCACCGATCCCGCGACCAGCGACTACAAGGGCTTGTCGATGTTTCTGGCCGAGAAAGAGCCGGGCACCGACGCCGACCCTTTCCCCACCCAAGGCATGACCGGCGGCGAGATCGAGGTGCTGGGCTATCGCGGCATGAAGGAATACGAGCTGGGCTTCGACGGCTTCCACGTTTCGGGCGACAACCTGCTGGGCGGGATCGAGGGGCAGGGCTTCAAACAGCTCATGCAGACCTTCGAAAGTGCCCGCATCCAGACCGCCGCCCGCGCCATCGGCGTGGCCCAGTCGGCGCTGGACGTCGGTATGCGCTATGCGCAGGACCGCAAACAGTTCGGCAAGGCGCTGATCGAATTTCCCCGCGTCGGCGGCAAGCTGGCGATCATGGCGGTCGAGATCATGATCGCCCGGCAACTGACCTATCATTCCGCCCGCCAGAAGGACGACGAAAAGCGCTGCGACCTCGAAGCCGGCATGGCCAAGTTGCTGGGCGCGCGCATCGCATGGGCCGCCGCCGACAACGCGCTGCAGATCCACGGCGGCAACGGCTTCGCGCAGGAATATGCCATCAGCCGGATTCTGTGCGACGCCCGCATCCTGAACATCTTCGAAGGCGCCGCCGAGATTCAGGCGCAGGTCATCGCCCGCAGATTGCTGGGCTGACCTTAAGGTTTTTTGATTTCCCCCCACCCGCGCACTACCTTGGCGAAATCTGCAAGGAGAGGCGCGGCAATGGACAGCGAACTTATACTTCTGACCGGCATCACCGGTTACATCGGCAAGCACGTCGCCCTGCGATTGCTGAATGCCGGGTTCCGGGTGCGCGGCTCGCTGCGCGATCTGGACCGTGCCGACGAGGTGCGCGCCGCCCTGCGCCCCCACCTGCGCGATCCCTCTGCCCTGGCGCAGGCCTTGACGTTCACCGAGCTGGATCTTGAGGATGACGCCGGCTGGGACACCGCGATGGCTGGCGTGGATGTGCTGATGCACACGGCCTCTCCTTTTCCGCTGGCCGAGCCGAAGGACGAGGATGCGCTGCTGCGCCCCGCCGTCGACGGCACGCTGCGGGCCCTGCGTGCGGCCAATGCGGGCGGCGTCGAACGGGTGATCCTGACGTCCTCGGTGGCGGCGATCCAGTCGCGCGAGTTGCCCGGCGACCGCGAGGCGCTGACCGAGGATGACTGGACCGATCCCGACCACCCCACTGCCGGCGCCTATGTCCGCTCGAAGACCGCCGCCGAGCGGGCCGCATGGGCCTATGTGGAAACCGAGGCCCCGCATCTGGCGCTGACCACGATCAACCCGGGCATGGTGCTGGGCCCGCCGCTTGACCGCAACTTCGGCAGCTCGGTCTCGCTGGTGCAGCGGGTGATGCGCGGCAGCGACCCGATGCTGCCCCGCCTCGGGTTCCCCGTGGTCGATGTCCGCGACGTGGCCGAGATGCACCTGCGGGCCATCTCGCGCCCCGAGACCGCTGGCCGTCGTTACATCGCCGCCGACCGTTTCATGTGGTTCAGCGATATCGCGCAGGAAGTGCAGACCGCCCTGCCCGACCGGCGCATCAAGACCCGCGTCGCCCCCGACATCCTGATCCGCGCCGTCAGCCTGTTCGATACCACGCTGAAACCTGTGCTGCCCTCGCTTGGACGGCGCACCGATATGTCGAACGACCGCGCCCGGCGTGAGATGGACATGCAGTTCATGGACGCGGGCAAGAGCATTCAGGAAACGGCGCTGTTTCTGGCAGCGACCGGGCCAAGCTGACCGATGCAGGCGCTGGCGCTTCTGCTTATGCTGCCGGTGGCGTCTCTGGGCGCTTTGTCCGGCTGCGAGCGTCGGGACGAGACGATCTCGGGCTATGTCGACCGGACGGCCCGGTGGGAGTTGGTCAGCCTTGGCGGTCGCGACGTCGACCCGGGATTTCTGCTGCGCTTTCCGCAAGAGGGGCACGTCGAGGGGGCAAGCGGCTGCGGCCCCTTCACCGCCACGCAACTGGCGCCCTATCCGTGGATCGAGGTGTCTGACCAGTCGCTGACCAGCGCCGATTGTGCCGCGCCGCGCGATCACCGTTCGGCGCTGGCGGCCCTGCCGGCGATGGGGCTGGCCGAGGTTTCGGACGATGTGCTGATCCTAAGCGATGCCGACAGCGCCGCCGAGTTGGTCTTTCGACGGGTGACGCCCGACGCAGGGGCGCGGACGGCCAGCGACTGACGCGCCGCGCGGGATGGGGCCGAAGGCGGCTCAGACCTCGCGGGCCAGCAGATCGACCAGCCGTTGCCGCGCCACCGGCAGGGCGCGATCGCCCAGTTCGGGGGCCAGACGGTGGGCCAGAAAATGCCCGGTGGTGTGCAGCCCGGTCAGCAGGTCCGACAGGCCCACATCCTGCGCCCGGATCAGTGCCGGGGACAGGGGCAGCATGCGGTCGGCCCACTCGCCAGCGGCCTCGGCGTGGACCGCCTTGCCGGTGCGGGGCGAGACATAGATCAGCCCCTCGGCCCGACCGGTGACGGTGCAGCGCGTCAGGTCCAGACCGAAGCCCAATTCCTCTAGCAGCGCCATTTCCCAGTGCAGGTAATCCAGCGGCCAGTCGGCCCCCTGCTCTAGCTCGGCCAGAAGGATCTGCGTCAGGCTGTAAAGATGCGGCATCGGTGCCCGTTCGGGCAGACAGAACGCCAGCAGCGAGCAGACCGCGTTCAGCCCCGACAGCGCCAGACGGTCCGACAGCAGACCGGCGCGCGATTGCACAGGCTCGACCTTGAAGGCGCCCATATGATCTTCAAGCCGGGCGCGCCATGTCACCTCTAGCTGGGCGCCGGGCTGCAGGATCGTCGACAGACGCCGCCCGGTGCCGCCGCGCACGACGCCCGAATGCAGGCCGCGGCCTTCGGTGAACATCTGGATAATGACCGAGTTCTCGCCGTGCTTGCGCAGGCCCAGCAGCGTGCCCTGATCGCGCCACTCCACCGCGCCGGCCTCAGTCGTCCAGACCGGGCTGGTCCAGCAGATGCCGGCCCTGCCGATCCTCGATTTCGACCACCCACAGATCGGGGTCGCGGTCGGCCTGACGGGTGATCAACTCGGAAACCTCGGCCTCGGGGGCCTCGGCCAGAACGACCCATGTGCGGGCCCCGCTCATCAGATCGAACGAGCGTTGGAACACGGTCGCGCGGCCATCCATCGTGTCCAGCCGTACCAATACGGCCCCGGCGGTCGCATCGCCCTTGCGGGTCAGATAGGCCGCGATATCCGCCAGTTGCAGCCGCCGCAGATAGGCACGCACCCAGAAATCCGCAGTCAGCCGGGTCATGGGGGGCTAGTCGCCATCGTTGAAGTCCAGACCCATTTCCGAGAATCTCTCGCGGTCTTCCAGCCAGTTCGGGCGCACCTTCACCTGCAGGAACAGATGCACGGTGCGGCCCAGAAACTCGGTCAGCTCGGCGCGAGAAGCCTGACTGACGGCCTTGATCGTCTCGCCCTTGTTGCCCAGCACGATGCCCTTGTGACCGTCGCGGATCACATAGATCAGCTGGTCGATCCGCACGGTGCCGTCCTTGCGTTCTTCCCAGGACTCGGTTTCGACCGTCAACTGATAAGGCAGTTCCTGATGCAGCCGCAGGGTCAGCTTTTCGCGGGTGATTTCGGATGCGATCATGCGCATGGGCAGATCGGCGATCTGATCCTCGGGGTAAAGCCACGGGCCTTCGGGCACCTCTTGCGCCAGCCATTGGCGCAGGTGATCGACGCCGTGGCCCCGCTCGGCCGAGATCATGAAGGTCTTGGTAAAGGGATAGGCCGCGTTCAGCTTTTCGGTCAGGGCCAGAAGCGCCTCGGACTTGACGCGGTCGATCTTGTTGATGGCCAGCGCGACGGGGCGGTTCGGGGCGCGTTCGACCAGACCGTCAAGAATGGCCTGCACGCCTTCGGACAGACCGCGATGCGCCTCGACCATCAGCACCACCACATCGGCATCCGAGGCCCCCGTCCACGCGGCAGCGACCATCGCGCGGTCCAGCCTGCGGCGGGGGCGGAACAGGCCCGGCGTGTCGATGAAGACGATCTGCGACGCCCCCTCGATCGCGACGCCGCGAATGCGGGCGCGGGTGGTCTGCACCTTATGCGTCACGATCGAGACCTTGGCCCCCACCATGCGATTCAACAGGGTGGATTTGCCGGCGTTCGGCTCGCCGATCAGAGCCACGAAGCCGGCGCGGGCACCCTCGGGCTGGGTCAGGACGCCTTCTTGGGACAGGGCCGCCAGATCGGGGGCGTCGGGCGCGGAGCCGGTCTTGCCATCCTGCGGGGCGCCGTTCTGAGTGTCGTTCGGCTCGTCGGGCTGATCGCCGTTCAGAGCGCCATTCTGAACGTCGGGCTGATCGTCGTCCTGCGGCTTGTCATTCTGGTCAGACATTCTTTTCCACCCGTTCCAGCAGCTTCTTGGCCACCGCCTGTTCTGCCTGTCGTTTCGACCCGGCGGTCGCCTGTTCGCTTGTTCCATCGGCCAGTCGGGCCGCGATGGTGAAGACCGGCGCGTGGTCGGGACCGTCGCGCTTGACCTCGGTATAGGCCGGGGGCTGCTGCCCGCGCGCCTGCGCCCATTCCTGAAGCGCGGTCTTGGGATCGCGGGCATCGGCCTCGACCGACGCGATCCGGGCGCCCCAGAGTCGCAGGATCATATCACGGGCCGCGTCAAACCCACCGTCAAGATAAACGGCGGCGATCACGGCCTCCATCGCGTCGGCCAAAAGCGCCTCTTTGCGGCGCCCGCCGGTCATCTGCTCGGACCGGCCCAGCTTCAGCACCTGACCAAGATCGGCCTGCCGGGCGACCTCGGCGCAGGTTTCCTTGCGCACCAGCGCGTTGAAGCGCGGCGCAAGCTGGCCTTCGCTGGCACCGGGGTCGGCGGTCAGCAGCGCCTCGGCCATCACCAGCCCCAGCACCCGGTCGCCCAGAAACTCATACCGCTGGTTGTCGGGGCGCGTGGGCGTCGAGATCGACGCATGGGTGACGGACTGGATCAGCCGGTCGGGCTGCTGGAAGCGATACCCGATCCGTTTGGAGAATTGCGTAAGTTCGGCCGACAGGTTCACGAGATCCCCTTGAAGAAACGATCGGGTCGCCATGTCCAGAAATACAGCATCGACCGGCCCGCCGAGGAAAACACGATCCGGTCGGCGCGACCGATCAGGTATTTCGCCGGCACGAAGCCGACCCCGCCCACGGCTTCGGAAAAGCGGCTGTCCTGACTGTTGTCGCGGTTGTCACCGGCAAAGAAATAATTGCCCTCGGGGACGGTAAAGACCGGGGTGTCGTCGCCGAAGCGCCCGTCGACGATGTTCAGGACCGAGTGGCTGACGCCGTTGGGCAAGGTCTCGATATAGCGATCCTTGACGCAGGTGGCGCCCAGACCCACGGGCAGGCTGTCCTTGCAGCTTGGCAGATTGCCGACGGGGCCCTGTTTTTCATAGGTCTCGACGAAGGTGCCGGCGGGTTCCTGCGGGGCCAGCTCGCCGTTGAGATACAGGCGACCGCCCTTGAACTGCACCTTGTCGCCCGGCAAACCCACCAGACGCTTGATGTAATCCTGCCCGTTGACCGGGTGGCGGAAGACCACGACATCGCCGCGCTTGGGCTCGGACGCCAAGATACGCTCTTCGATCGGGCACATGGAGAAGGGGCACGAGGCGGCGGAATAGCCATAGGCCATCTTGTTGACGAACAGGAAATCCCCGATCAGCAACGTGTCTTTCATTGATCCCGACGGAATCCAGAAGGGCTGAAAGAACAACGTCCGGAAGACGCCCGCGATCAATAGCGCGTAGACCACGGTCTTGATGGTCTCGATCGCCCAGCTCTCTTGTTTGGCCTCGTTCGCCATGGTGTGGCATCCCCCAGTTGGTTGCGAGGTAAATGAAAGTCCCCGACAGGGGAGTCAACAGCCCCCTGTGTCGCCGGCACCCTTTTTTGGAAGGGCTTCGATCACGACAAAGGCCTGCGCCCAAGGGTGATCGTCGGTCAGGGTGACGTGGATCACGGCCTCGTGTCCCGGCGGCGTCATCTCGGCCAGCCGTTGGGCGGCCCATCCGGTGACCGCCATGACCGGCTGACCGCTGGTGACGTTCGAGACCTGCATGTCGCGCCATGCGATCCCCATGCGCAGGCCGGTGCCCAGCGCCTTCGAGCACGCCTCTTTCGCGGCCCAGCGTTTGGCATAGGTGCCGGCGACGTCGTGGCGGCGTTCGGCTTTCGCCTGCTCGACCGGGGTGAAGACGCGGTTGCGGAACCGGTCTCCGAACCGCTCGAGCGTGCCGGCAATGCGGTCGATGTTGGCCAGATCGGTGCCGATGCCAAGGATCATCCGGGCTGGCCCGAGGGTGTTGCCCGATCTGCCCGAAACGCTGCCGCGCCCCTGCTCGCATCGGTTTTTGTGCCGTCAGTCCAGAATCTCACCCATGCGCTCCTTGATCGCGCTGGCGCGGGTCAGCACCCCCGCCGTCAATTCGTCGGTCGTCGGCACCTTCAGGCCGCAAACCTCTGTCCCGTCTATCGCGGCTTGCGGATTGAACGCCAGATCAAGTTCGTGCAGTTCCTTCATCAGCGCGCAGGTGTCGCGCAGCTCCCACGCGGTGGCGGCGGCGACGACGGCGATGCCGAAGACGGGCAGCGCCTCTCCGGGCATGGTCAGGATATTGCGGCGCGCGGCGTTCATCACCCGAACCGAGGCCCGCCGGCTGGTGTCGCCCACCGCCCGCGCCACCGGCACCATGCGGCCGCGATAGCGGACCTTGGGATTGGCGGCGGCCCGCGCCAGACTGGCGTTGCGGGTCTTCAGCGCGGCGGACTTGCGCGTCATCCGGCCATGCACGGTCGACGCGCCGGTGGCGGCGGCCACGGCCCCCGAGGCAAGGGCGAAGGCGCCGTCGAACAGGATCAGCGCCCCGCTGAGGCCCAGCGACAGGATCAGCGCCACGGTCAGCACGAGGGATTTCAGACGCCACACAAGGCGGGACAGGGCTGCGAGGGGCCATAGAACTGTGCGGATCGGGGGAATTGCGGCCTCCATCTCAGCGGCGGTGAACTGTCCCATCGGGGCGGATGGCAAGTCAAGCCGTGCGAGAGGCTGCTGGGTATATACGCAAACGCCGCCCCCGTTGCGGGGGGGCGGCGATTAGGGGTGTTCTGGGGCGCCCGGGTGATCAGGCCGCGTGGCGCTGACGCTCGGCATCGGCGGTGTTGATGGCTTGGGCCACCTCTTCGCGCTGCTCGGTCAGGAAGTCCCAACCGGGCTTGCCGGCGGTGGCTTCGATCGCCTCGTCGTACATGGACTTCAGATCCTTCTCGCCGTTCACGATCTCGGCGTAGACGGCGGCGTCGTCGCCGGTCACCTTGTCGCGCAGCGACTGCCACGTGCGATGGGCCGCCGCCAGGATCGAGCCGTCGTCGTCCAGCGACTTGCCCTCGGCCTCAAGCTGGCCGCGAATGCGCGAGGCGAATTGCTGACGCTGGGCGATCATCCGGTCAAGGAAGGTGCCGTAGCTGGCGGCGGCGTCAACCTGCTCGCGCGAGGATTTGTAGCCGTCGCGGCTGTCGATGATCCGGGTGTGCAGTTTTTCAAGCGTGTCGGTATGGCTCATGTCGATCTCCTGTCAGTCGATTACTGGATTCGAGATGACAACGCGGAAGCCCGCCGGTGCGATCCATCGAGAATACGATGCACTGCTTCTTCGGCGGGCTTTTGCTTGGGCCCCGCGACAATTGGCTCAGGAACGGGCGGCATCCATCAGTTGGCGCATCTGGGCAATCGCGGGGGCGAGGCCGCGAAAGATGGCCTCGGCGATCAGGAAATGGCCGATGTTCAGTTCCTGCACCTGCGGCAAGGCGGCGATGGGGGCGACGGTGTCATAGGTCAGCCCGTGGCCGGCGTGCACCTCGAGCCCCAGATCGGCGGCAAGCTCCGCGGCCCGGGTCAGGCGGGAAAGCTCGGCGTCCCGCTCGGCCATGCGGCCTTCGGCGTGAAGATCGCAATAGGCGCCCGTGTGCAGTTCGATCACCTCGGCCCCACTGCGGGCGGCGGCCTGAACCTGCGCGTCCTCGGCGGCGATGAACAGCGACACCCGGCAGCCGGCGCGGCGCAGCGGGTCGATGAAGCGGGTCAGCCGATCCTCGGCGCCGGCCACGTCCAGACCACCCTCGGTGGTGCGTTCCTCGCGCTTTTCGGGGACCAGACAGACCGCATGGGGGCGGTGACGCAGGGCGATGGCCTGCATCTCGTCGGTGGCGGCCATCTCGAAGTTCAGCGGCAGGGTCAGCGCCTGCATCAGGTTGTCGATATCCGCATCCGCGATATGCCGCCGATCCTCGCGCAGATGGGCGGTGATGCCGTCGGCGCCGGCCTCTTGCGACAGAAGCGCCGCGCGGACCGGATCGGGATAGGCGCTGCCACGCGCGTTGCGCACGGTCGCCACATGGTCGATGTTCACGCCCAAGCGCAGGGGGCCGCCGGAAGGGCCGCCGGAAGGGCCGTCAGAGGGGTGTTGCATCGGCAGGCTCCGTCTTGTTGTTGGCCGTCATAGTGGACCTTCGTGGTAGGCCGTCAATATAGGCCAATTTGGCCGGATGCGCCCGATGCGCCGGATGCGCCCACCTCAGTTCGAGGTGATCCGATCCTCGGCCTCGCTGCGCCCCTGCGCCCGCAGTTCCGCCAGCTTGGCCGCAAGCCGTTTCTTGCGCCGCTTCTGGTAGACCGAGACCACCGGCACCGTCAGGTGATAGCAGATCATCGCCGCGACCAGCCCCGGAATGATGCCGCCAACAAGATAGGGCAGAAAGACCTGATCGTAGAACTGCGACAGGTTGTGCCAGTTGGCATCCTGCCCGGTGAACATCGCCATCAGGTTGTTGCGCAGATCCCGCCCGGCGTCGACGAAACTGCGCAGCACCGATTTCTCGACCGTTTGCGACAGGCGCGAGCCCAGCAGGAAGTGCCCGGTCTTCAGCGAGACCAGAGCGATCGGCACATAGGTCAGCGGGTTACCGATGAAGGTCGCCAGAAGGGCCGCCAGCATGTTGCCGCGCATGACCTTGGCCAGAACGACCGCCACCACGAAATGCAGGCCGAAGAAGGGGGTGAAGGCGGTCACGACACCGGCGAAGACACCGCGGGCGATCTTCTCGGGGCGGTCCGGCAAACGGCGCAGACGGTGGCCCACGTAAGACGCCGCCCGCGCCCAGCCGCCTCGGGGCCAGAGCAGTTCGCCCATCCTGCGAAACAGGGGGCGCGGAGTTCGGCGTTTGAACACGCGGTCAGTCGTCCTTGGCTGCGGCTATGGTTTTCGCTCCAGGCCACGGTATCTGTCTGTCGAGGCCACATCGCTTTCGGCTTCGACCGCCGTCATGACGGCATGAAGATGCTCTGCGTCCCGCACGTCTACATCGATCAGCAATCGATAGTAATCGGGCTTTCGGTCGGCAAAGTGAAGATCGCTGATATTCGCCTTCTGCTCGCCGATGACGGTGCAGATCCGGCCCAGCGCACCCCAGTCGTTGCCCAGCGCGATGTTGATCGTCACGTTGTGGACCGGGGCGTGGCGGCCTTCGTGCCAGTGCAGGTCGATCCAGCGGTCTGGCATATCCTCGAACTCTTCCAGCGAGGGGCAGTCGATGGAATGCACGATCACACCCTTGCCGCGATAGGTGATGCCGACGATACGCTCTCCGGGGACGGGCTGACAACATTGGGCGCGGTCAAAGGTTTCCTCGGCGGCAAGACCGGCGACGGCTTTCTGGCGGTCGATCTCGTCGGTTTGCGGCGCCTTGCCGATCTCGGGGTAGAGCCGTTCGACCACGGCACGGGACGACAGTTCGGCCGAGCCCATGCGGGCCAGAAGCTCGTCGGTGTCGGGCAGGCTGTAGGCCTTGGCGGCGATGCGCAGGGCCTTGTCGGTCGCCCGTTTTCCCACATGCTCGAACGCCACGCGGGCCAGTTCGGCGCCCAGCTTGATATAACGGTCGCGATCAGCTTCGCGCAGGGACTTGCGGATTGCGGCCTTGGCTCGCCCGGTGACGACGATATCGACCCATGTGGATTGCGGCTGCTGGCCTTCGGCGGTGGTGATGTCCACCGATTGGCCGTTCTTGAGCCGGGTCCACAGCGGCACGCGGATGCCATCGACCTTGGCGCCGACGCAGGAATCGCCGATCCGCGTGTGAATCGCATAGGCAAAATCCAGTGGCGTGCCGCCGCGCGGCAGCTTCACCACGTCGCCCTTGGGGGTGAAGCAGAACACTTGGTCGGCATACATCTCAAGCTTCACATGCTCGAGAAACTCGTCATGGTCCTCGGCATTCTCGAACCGTTCGGTCAGCGAGGCGATCCAGCGGGCGGGATCGACCGCAAAGGGGTTCTCGACCCGCTCACCATCGCGATAGGACCAGTGGGCGGCGACGCCGGCCTCGGCAACCTCGTGCATCTGGCGGGTGCGGATCTGCACCTCGACCCGCTTGCCGTCGCGCCCCGAGACGGTGGTGTGGAGCGAGCGATAACCGTTGGTCTTGGGCTGGCTGATGTAATCCTTGAACCGCCCCGGCACGGCGCGCCAGCGGCTGTGGATCGCGCCCAGCGCACGATAACAATCCTGATCGTTGCGGGTGATGATGCGGAACCCGTAGATGTCGGACAGACGGGAAAAGCCCTGCTTCTTGGCCTCCATCTTGCGCCAGATCGAATAGGGCTTCTTGGCGCGACCGAACACGTCGGCCTCGACGCCCGCGTTCTCTAGCTCGGCGCGGATGTCGTTGGTGATCTTGTGAACCACGTCGCCGGTTTCGCGCTGCAGCGTGATGAAGCGGCGCAGGATCGAGTTGCGCCCCTCGGGGTTCAGCACCCGGAAGGCCAGATCCTCAAGCTCTTCGCGCATCCACTGCATGCCCATGCGACCGGCAAGGGGGGCGTAGATCTCCATCGTCTCGCGGGCTTTCTTGGCCTGCTTGTCGGGGCGCATGGCCTTGATGGTGCGCATGTTGTGCAGACGGTCGGCCAGCTTGACCAGAATCACCCGCAGATCCTTGGACATGGCCATGAAGAGCTTGCGGAAATTCTCGGCCTGCTTGGTCTCGGTCGACGAGAGCTGCAGGTTGGTCAGCTTGGTCACGCCATCGACCAGCTCTGCGATGTCGGCGCCGAAGACCTCGGTCACCTCGGTGTAGGTCGAGCGTGTGTCTTCGATCGTGTCGTGCAGCAGGGCGGTGACGATCGTCGAATCGTCCAGACGCATCTCGGTCAGGATGGCGGCGACGGCGATGGGATGGGAGAAATAGGGCTCGCCGGAATACCGGAACTGCCCTTCGTGCATCCGGCAGCCATAATCATAGGCCCGCCGGATGAGCGTTTCGTTGGTTTTGGGATTATAGTTGCGGACCAGCGAAATCAGGTCTTCGACGTCGATCATTCGCCCCTGCCCGCGACTGGCTTCAGCCCTGCCCCTGTGCTTCCATCAATGCGCGAAGAAGCTTCTCTTCGCTCATGTCGTCCTCGGCGGGCTTGTCGGCCTCGACACCCATCAGAAGCGCCATGGCGTCTTCTTCCGGCTCGTCCACCTCGATCTGGGTCTGATGCGCTTCGATCATACGCTCGCGCAGATCGTCGGCGGACTGAGTTTCCTCGGCGATCTCGCGCAAGCTGACGACGGGGTTCTTGTCGTTGTCGCGATCCACGGTCAACGGCGACCCGGCGGTCACTTCACGCGCACGGTGCGCGGCCAGCATCACCAGTTCGAACCGGTTGGGAACTTTATCAACGCAATCTTCAACCGTCACGCGGGCCATGAGAGAACTCCAAACTCAGTCAGGAAGGTATCAGGGCGTGTATGTATAAGGATCGCACGGGGTTTACAAGGGGTCCGCCGCGCCATGTCTGCGTTGGTTGCTTGGATGGCTGATGCCTTCGCGGGGTCTGATCGCGCGGCCCGGAAAGGCTAAAGCAGCGCCATCAAACCGACTCACCTTCTTTCGGCGTCGCAAGGGGCTCGACCTCGGCCCGCTGGGTGTCGGTCAGGCGGTCGGTCATTTCGGCTATGGTCAGCCCCAGAACCGGGTGCCGCCAGTCGGGCGCCACGTCGCACAGCGGGACCAGAACGAACGCGCGCTCGTGCATGCGCGGATGGGGCAGAAGCAGCGTGTCCGGGGCTTCGGTCTTTTGCAGGTCCAGCGGCAAGTCCATCCAGCGACGCAGCGTGTCGCAATCCGGCAAGACACTGCTTCCCCACGCGATTAGGTCCAGATCAAGGGTCCGAGGCGCCCAACGTTCGTCCCTGCGGCGACCGAAACGACGCTCGATCGCGTGCAATTCCTGCAAAGTGCAAGTTGCAGATTTTGGTGATGACATTCTGACAGCCGCGTTCACGAAATCGGGTCCGGAGCCGGGCGGAAACGCCGGTGTCCGATAGAATTTGCTGATTTTAAGTGAACAATGCGTTAAAGTCTGAAGTGCACGGAGCGCCGCCATTATTGTGTCGGTTGGCGTTCCGGCATCTGACGTTGCGTTACTTCCCAGCGCAATCAGGGTTTCTGTACCAGTTTCGTGGCGTTCTTTAGGTTGCGACACCCGAGTTCATTCCTATTTTAGCGATAGTTCTGCGTTAGCAATTTTTGCCCTCACACTCACGGGGCGCCGGCGCGGGACTGATTACCGGAAGGACCGAATTATGTTTTACAGAGACGAACGGCTTGCCCTGTTCATAGATGGATCAAACTTATACGCTGCGGCAAAGGCACTTGGTTTCGATATCGACTACAAGCTGCTGCGGCAAGAGTTCATGCGTCGGGGCAAGATGCTGCGGGCGTTCTACTATACCGCCCTGCTGGAGAACGACGAATACTCGCCGATCCGGCCCCTTGTCGACTGGCTGCACTACAACGGCTTCTCGATGGTGACCAAGCCGGCCAAGGAATACACCGACAGTCAGGGCCGGCGTAAGGTCAAGGGCAACATGGACATCGAACTTACCGTCGATGCGCTGGAGCTTGCCCCCCACGTCGATCACGTCGTGCTGTTTTCCGGCGACGGGGACTTCAAGCCCCTGATCGAGGCCCTGCAACGCAAGGGCGTCCGGGTGTCGGTGGTCTCGACCATCCGCTCGCAGCCGCCGATGATCTCGGACGAGTTGCGCCGTCAGGCCGACAACTTCATCGAGCTTGATGAGTTGAAGGAAGTCATCGGCCGCCCCCCGCGTGAGCCGCGCCCCGAAGAGGCGCCGCGCAGCGAGGAAATGGCCGATAGCTGATCGACCCCATCCCATCGACGTTGAAAGCCGGGGCACTCACCCCGGCTTTCGCGTCTGTGCGCCCCTGAGCGGGCGCGCGTGATGGATGCTGCCCTGTGGTCGCAGTTGGGCGGAATGTTTTTGGCCGCCTTCGGCGCCGCCACCATCCTGCCCTTTCAGTCCGAGGTCGTCTTTGCCGGCATCCAGATCGCCGGATCGGTGCCGCTGGCGCTGCTGATCGTGGTTGCAAGCGTCGGCAACATTCTGGGCGCGGTGGTGAATTACTTTCTGGGTCTGGGGCTGGAAAAGTTTCAGGACCGGCGCTGGTTTCCGGTCAAACCCGCCGCGCTGAATCGGGCGCGGGGGTGGTACAGCTCGTGGGGGGTCTGGACCCTGCTGCTAAGCTGGGCCCCGCTGGGCGACGCCTTCACCGTGATCGCCGGGGTGATGCGGACCCCGTTCTGGCTGTTCGTGCTGCTGGTCAGCATTGCCAAGACCGGGCGCTATCTGTTTCTGGCATGGGCCACGGCGCAGGTGATGGGCTGAAGGCGATGCGCCCCGAAGGCCGAATTGCCACAGGGGGCACTGGACCCGGGCACGGGAAATCCTTACCTCTGGCGCAACCATTCCAGCCCCCATGCCTGCCCGACCGACAGGAGACCCCGATGCCTCGCCCCCCTCTGACCTTATATCTGGCCGCGCCGCGTGGCTTTTGCGCCGGCGTCGACCGGGCGATCAAGATCGTCGAGATGGCGCTGCAGAAATGGGGCGCGCCGGTCTATGTGCGCCACGAGATCGTGCATAACCGCTATGTGGTGGACGGGCTGCGCGACAAGGGCGCCGTCTTTGTCGAAGAGCTGTCCGACTGCCCGCCTGATCGCCCGGTGATCTTCTCGGCCCACGGCGTGCCCAAATCCGTGCCCGCCGAGGCCGAGGCACGCAAGATGGTCTTCGTCGACGCCACCTGCCCGCTGGTCTCGAAGGTGCATATCGAAGCCGAGCGTCACGCCGAGGCCGGTCGCCAGATGGTGATGATCGGCCACGCCGGCCACCCCGAGACCGTCGGCACCATGGGTCAATTGCCCGAGGGCGAGGTGCTGCTGGTCGAAACCGCCGAGGATGTGGCGGGGCTGACGGTGCGCGATCCCGAACAATTGGCCTTCATCACCCAGACCACCCTGTCGGTGGACGACACCGCCGGCATCGTCGCGGCCCTTCAGGCGCGGTTCCCCGCCATCGTCGGCCCGCACAAAGAAGACATCTGCTACGCCACCACCAACCGCCAAGAGGCCGTGAAGGCCGTCGCCCCCAAGGTCGATGCGATGCTGGTGATCGGGGCGCCGAACTCATCCAACTCGCGCCGTCTGGTCGAGGTGGGCAGCGCCTCGGGCTGCGCCTATTCGCAACTGGTGCAGCGGGCGGCGGACATCGACTGGCGTGCGCTGGGGGATCTGCGGTCCGTCGGCATCACCGCTGGCGCCTCGGCCCCCGAGGTGCTGATCGAAGAGGTGATCGACGCCTTCCGCGACCGCTATGACGTGACCGTGGAGCTGGTCGAGACCGCCCGCGAGAATGTCGAATTCAAGGTGCCCCGCGTGCTGCGCGAACCGGCCTGAGCCGTATGGACTGGACCGGCCTCATACGCGAATTCGTTACCCTGACCGTGGTGATCGACCCGGTGGGCACGATCCCGGTCTACCTGTTCGCCGTCCAGTCGGTGCCCCGCCACCTGCACCGGCGCTTTGCCATCCGCGCCATTGTGATCGCGACGCTGGTGCTGCTGGCCTTTCTGGTCGGCGGTCAGATCATCCTTGAAACCCTTGGCCTGCGGCTTGGGTCCTTCCAGATCGCGGGTGGCATCGTGCTGTTCATCTTCGCGATGACGATGATCTTCGGCGACAGCAAGCCCGCCCGCGAGATCGAAGAGGCCGAGCGTGACGACCATCTGGCCGGGGCAGTCTTCCCGCTGGCAATGCCCTCCATCGCCTCGCCGGGGGCGATGCTGGCCATCGTGGTGCTGACCGACAATTACACCGAGCCGCTGAGCGATCAGCTTATCACCGCCGGAATGCTGATCGCGGTGCTGCTGTTCACGCTTGGCCTGCTGCTGGCGGCCAGCGTCATCCACCGGTTGATCGGCAATACCGGCGCCTCGGTCATCAGCCGGGTGATGGGCATCATCCTTGCCACCATTGCCGTGGATCAGGTGGTGGGTGGAATGGATGCGATGGGGATTCTTGACATGGCGGCGCCGCCGCCCGCGTCGGTGGGCACTCTCGGCGCATAAGACGCGCGGCCGCGCGGCGTTGGCGCCCTTGCAACGGCGCGTGCGCTTTGCGATGTGACAGCACCGTGCCGTCGGGCCGTCACCGCGGACGCACGGCTTGACGCGCGGCCCGCTTCGCGCCATCCCGAACGGAGCCTGCACGAACCCAGCACGGACCCAGCACGGAAGCATCGACATGCCCGCCACATCGACCGCACCTGACCCCGCGCCAAGGCTGTATTCCATGCCGTCCTCGGGCAACAGCTACAAGGTCCGGCTGTTGCTGGCCTATCTGGGCATCCCCTACACCCACATCGCCTGCGAAGAGGCCAGCCCCGAACTGGCCCGCGCGAAGGCCGACGGCCACGCGCCCCAGGGCAAGCTGCCCGCCCTGCACTTGGCCGATGGCACCGTATTGGTCGAGTCGAACGCCATCCTGTGGTTTCTGGCCCAGCAAACCGCATGGATTCCTTCGGATCCGCTGGATCAGTCCCGCATGCTGGGCTGGATGTTCTTTGAACAGAACCGCCATGAGCCGGTGGTCGCGGGGCGGGCCTCGTTGCGCTGCTATGAAAGCCGCCGCGCTCAGGCCACGCCCGCCCGTCTGGCGCAGCTGCTGGAACAGGGTCACGCGGCGCTGGCCATTCTGGACGACGGTCTGGCGGCCCGTGACTGGCTTGTGGGCGACGCACCCAGCTTGGCTGACATCGCCCTTTATGCCTATACCCACAGCGCCGGAAGCCTTGGCGGCTTTGACATGGCGCGGTTTCCCAACATCGCCGCATGGTGCGCCCGCGTGGCCGCCCTGCAAGGCCACATAGAACTGGATCAGATACCGTGACAGAACTTTTCGCCTATACCGACGGCGCATGCAGCGGGAACCCCGGCCCCGGCGGCTGGGGTGCGCTGCTGATCGCCCGAGAGGATGGCAAGGTCATCAAGGAACGCGAGTTGAAGGGCGGCGAAGCCGACACCACCAACAACCGGATGGAGCTTCTGGCCGCGATCTCGGCGCTGGAAAGCCTGACGCGGGCCTCGACGCTGGTGATCGTGACCGACAGCGCCTACGTCAAGAACGGCGTCACCTCGTGGATCCACGGTTGGAAGCGCAACGGGTGGAAAACCTCGACCCGCAAGCCCGTCAAGAACGAGGATCTGTGGCGTCGGCTGGACGAGGCGCAGGCCCGCCACACGGTCGAATGGCGCTGGATCAAGGGCCACGCCGGCCATGTCGAGAACGAGCGTGCAGACGAGCTGGCCCGCGCGGGCATGGCCCCCTTCAAGCCCGCCAGCCGCGCGGCGCGGGCCTGATGCAACTGACGGGCGCGGGCATCCCTCTGGTCCAGATCCTGGACCTTGCGGCGGTCTTCGTCTTTGCGCTGACGGGCGGTCTGTCGGCCAGCCGCGCCCAGCTTGATCCGGTGGGGTTCATCTTCGTCGCCGCCGTCACCGGGCTGGGCGGCGGCACATTGCGCGACCTGATCCTGGACCGGACCCCGGTCTTCTGGGTCGCGATCCCGGCCTATCTGCTGGTCGCGGCCATTGCGGCGATCCTTGTGTTCTTCACCGCGCATCTGCTGATGTCGCGGCTGCGGGCGATCTACTGGCTGGACGCGCTGGCGCTTGGCATGGCGGTGCCGGCAGGGCTTGCGGTCGCCGTCGGTCTTGGCAGCGACTGGCCGATCGCGATCACGATGGGGATCATCACCGCATCCTTCGGCGGCATCGCCCGCGACGTGATCTGCAACGAGGTGCCCGTCGTTCTGCAAGAAGGCGAGCTTTACGTCACCGCCGCCTTCGCCGGAGGCGCCGTGGGCATGATCGCCCTGTCGCTGACCGGCAGCCCGACGATCATGGCGGTGGCCTGCGGCGTGACTGCCACCGGCCTGCGGGCCGCCGCGCTGGCCTTCGATCTGCGCCTGCCCCGCTATCGCCAGCGCCCGCCAAGGGATCGCTGAGGCGCCCGCCGCGTCCTAGCCGTCAAGCCGCGCGGGCAGCGGGCTGCCGCGCAGAAACTCCTGCGCCGTGACCGGACGCTTGCCGGATCTCTGGGCCTCCAACACCTCGACCGCGCCGCTGCCGCAGGCGATGGTGAAGCCGTCCAGAACCTCTCCGGGTGCGCCCTGCCCATCGCTTATACGCGAGCGCAGCAGCTTCACCCGGTCTGCGCCCATCATGCACCACGCCCCCGGAAAGGGCGACAACCCCCGGATCAGGCGGTCGACGTCGGTGGCGGGTTGGCTCCAGTCGATCCGGGCCTCGGCCTTGTCGATCTTGGCGGCATAGGTCACGCCATCCTCGGGCTGCGGCTGCGCGACCAGATCGTCCAACCGGGCCAGAGCCTTGACGATCTGCCCGGCCCCCAGCGTCGACAGCCGGTCGTGCAGATCGCCGGTGGTCTCGCCCGCCCCGATGGGGGTCGCCGCACGGGCCAGCACCGGGCCGGTATCCAGCCCTGCGTCCATCTGCATGATGCAGACACCGGTTTCCGCGTCACCCGCCATGATCGCGCGGTGGATGGGGGCGGCCCCGCGCCAGCGCGGCAGCAGGCTGGCGTGGATGTTCAGACAGCCCTGCCGGGGCGCGTCCAGCACCGCCTGCGGCAGGATCAGCCCATAGGCCACGACCACCGCGACATCGGCGTCCAGCGCCGCGAACCGCGCCTGTTCGTCGGCGTCGCGCAGCGTCTCGGGGTGGCGCACCTGCAGCCCCAGATCCTGCGCCCTTGCGTGCACGGGGGTCGGGCGGGGCTTCTTGCCGCGACCGGCGGGGCGCGGCGGCTGGCAATAGACGGCGGCGATCTCGTGGCCCGCCTGCACCAGCGCACCCAGCACCGGGACCGAGAAATCGGGCGTGCCCATGAAGACGATCCGCATCAGCCATGATCCTTTCGTGCCTTGCGCAGCAGCATGTCGCGCTTGAGCCGGCTGAGCCGGTCGAAAAACATCCGCCCCTCCAGATGATCCAGTTGATGCTGGGCCGAGGTGGACCACAGCCCCTCGAACCGGCGACTGACGCTGGCGCCAGAGGCGTCCAGATAGCGGATTTGCACCCATTCGGGACGTTTCAGCCGGGCCGAAACGCCGGGCAGGTTGGGGCTAGCCTCGTCATGCAAGCGCAGGCTGTCCGACGCGGCCTCGAGCACCGGGTCGGCCATCACGACGGCGTCCTTGCCGGTGCCGGTGGCGTCCACGACGGCCAGCCGCTGCATCACCCCGATCTGCGGCGCGGCAAGGCCGACGCCGGGCATCGCGACCATCGTGGCGATCATGTCGGCCCATATCTGCCGGATGGCGTCATCGACCTGCCCGACCGCCGCTGCCGGTCGCGACAGACGCGGGTCGGGCCACGGCACGAAGGGGCGCACCGCGCCACGGGGCAAGGGGGCGGAGAGGGGGCCGGCGCTCATGCCGTTTCCGCCGCGCGGTCGATGCACAGGATGCCGTCAAGGTGATCGACTTCGTGCTGGATGCAGCGGGCCTCGATCCCTTCGAACTGGCCCCGGTGCGCGCGCCCCTCGTGATCGCGCCAAGCGAGGGTGATGGCGACCGACCGCCAGACCTCGACCGAGCGGTCGGGGATCGAAAGACAAGCCTCGGTGCCCAGTTCCTTGACGTCCGACTGCGACAGGATTTCGGGATCGACAAAGGCCAGCGGGCGCGGAGGCCCCTCTTTCCAGTCGATGTCCATGACGAAAATCCGGCGCAACGCCCCGACCTGAGGCGCGGCCAGCCCGCGCCCCCCGGCGCGGTACATGGCCTGCAACAGATCCTCGATCAGGGCCGCAGCAGTGTCGTCCATCTTGCCGACGGGCAGGGCCTGCTGACGCAGAACCGGGTCCGGGTGGCACAGGATCGGCAGGGTCATCCCCGCCCCCGCCCCATCAGGGTCGAGAACTGGCATCCGGCAAGCGACGCCCTCAAGTCCGGGCCCTTTCGCGTTTCAGCTTTTGCATCCGCCGGGTGATCATCTGACGCTTCAAAGGCTTGAGATAGTCGATGAACAGACGGCCATCCAGATGGTCGATCTCGTGCTGCACGCAGGTCGCCCAAAGGCCGGCGAAATCGTCCTGATGCTCTTCCCCGTCGCGCCCGATCCAGCGGACGGTGACCTCGGCGGGCCGCTCGACGTCGGCGTATTGGTCGGGGATCGACAGGCAGCCTTCCTCGTAGATATTGCGGTCGTCCGAGGCGGCGATGACCTCGGGGTTGAACATCACCATCGGGCGGGGCTCGGCGCCCTCTTCCTTGACGCAGTCCATCACCAGCGCGCGGGTCAACACGCCGACCTGCGGCGCGGCAAGGCCGATTCCGGGGGCGGCATACATGGTTTCCAGCATGTCATCGGCCAGCGAGACGAGGGCCCCGTCGACATCGGTGACGGCGGCGGCGACCGACTTCAGGCGCGGGTCGGGATGGATCAGAATGGTGCGTTTGCTCATGGCAAGGGATTTAGGACACGTCGGCCATTTCCGCAACGCCCCTTGCGCCTGCCATCGGGAACGGTAGCGTGCCCAAAACGGAGACGCCTTGTGAATTTCGATGAGCCTATCGACCGTCGCGGAACCCATTCCGGCAAATGGGACCAGATGCAGCCCCTGTTTGATGTCAGCCCCGATGACGGTATCCCGATGTGGGTGGCGGACATGGACTTCCGCCCGCCCGATTGCGTGACCCAAGCGGTGCAGGCCTTCGTCGATCAGGGCGTTTTTGGCTACTTCGGGGACGACAGCGCCTACCGCGCCGCCATCGCATGGTGGGCCGCCAACCGCCACGGCTGGACCGTCAAGCCCGAGTGGATCTTTACCACCCACGGGCTGGTGAACGGCACCGGCCTGTGCCTTGACGCCTTTTCGCAGCCCGGCGACGGGGTGGTTCTGTTCACGCCGGTCTATCACGCCTTCGCGCGGGTGATCCGGGCAGGCGGCAGGCGGGTGGTCGAATGCCCGCTGGCATTGGAGAACGGCCGCCATGTGCTGGATCTGGAGGATGCGCAATCGCGGCTGACCGGCGACGAGACGATGCTGATCTTCTGCTCGCCGCACAATCCCGGCGGGCGCGTCTGGACCCCGGCCGAGCTTGAGGCCGTGGCCGACTTCGCCCGCCGCAACGACCTGATTCTGGTGTCGGACGAGATCCATTGCGATCTGGTCTTTCCGGGTCAGACCCACCATCCCTTTGCGACGGCGGTGCCCGACATCCTGCCCAAGCTGGTGATGATGACCGCCGCCACCAAGACCTTCAACATCGCGGGCGCGCATCTGGGCAACGTGATCATCCCCGACGCCGCGCTGCGCCAGCGGTTCGCCGACCGGATCGCGGCGCAGGGGATTTCCCCGAACTCATTCGGCCTGCACATGGTCACGGCGGCCTTCTCGCCCGAGGGGGCCGAGTGGGTCGACGGCTTGATGCAGTATCTGGACGGCAACCGTAAGCTGCTGGACGCCGCGCTGAACGCCATTCCGGGCGTGACGTCGATGCCGCTAGAGGCGACCTATCTGGCTTGGGCCGACTTCTCGGGCACCGGCATGAGCGACGAGGAACTGACCCGCCGCCTGCACCGCGACGCCCGCATCGTGCCCAGCCCCGGCCCGGCCTTCGGCACCGGCGGCAGCCAGCATATGCGGTTCAACTTCGCCACCCAGCGCGCCAATGTGCTCGAGGCCAGCAAGCGGCTGGCCGAAGCCTTCGCGGATCTGCAATGACCAAGGCGCCACCCTTGCCCAGCGTGGACGGCAACAGCATCGCGGGCTACACGCCCCCCGCCGCCGCCTCGGAACCCCAGCCCCGGCGGGCCGAGAGGGTCGGGCGCGGCGCGACCCCCCTGTGGCGCGCCCGCGATCTGCGCGCGGCACTGGAACGGGCGGGGCTGTCGGACGGCATGACAATCTCGTTCCACCACCATCTGCGCAACGGCGACGGGGTGATGAACGCGGTGCTGACCGAGGCCGCCCGCATGGGTCTGCGCGATCTGCATGTGGCCAGCAGTTCGATCTTTCCGGTGCAGGCGCCGCTGGTGCCCCTGATCCACAACGGCACGATCACGGCGCTGACCACGAACTACCTGACCGGCCCCGTGGCCGAGGCCGTCCTTCACGGCCATCTGCCCCGACCGGCGGTGCTGCAAACCCACGGCGGCAGGGCCCGAGCGATCGAGGACGGCTCACTGCCCATCGACATCGCCTTCATCGCCGCGCCGGGGCTGGACGCCGAGGGCAACCTCAGCGGGACCCACGGGCGGTCGGCCTTTGGCACCATGGGCTATCCGGCGGTCGATGCGGGCCACGCGCGGCAGGTGGTGGCGCTGACCGACAGCCCCTTCGACGGGCGCTTTGCCCGCGCCGACATTCCGGGCCATCTGGTCGACGGCTCGGTCGTGCTGGACAGTCTGGGCGACGCCGCCCGGATCGTCAGCGGCACCACCCGGCCCACCACCGACCCCGACGCGCTGCATCTGGCCGAGGTGGCCGCCCAAGCCATCGCGGCCTCGGGGCTGCTGGTCGAGGGGTTTTCGTTCCAGACCGGCGCTGGCGGCATCTCACTGGCCGTGGCGGGCCACATCCGGCGGATGATGCAGGACCAGGGGATCGTGGGGGATTTCGCCTCGGGCGGGATCACCGCGCATCTGGTGGCGATGCTGGAAGACGGGCTGTTGCGCGAATTGCGCGATGTGCAGTGCTTCGATCTTGAAGCCGTGGCCTCTTACGCGCGCAATCCGGCGCACCGTGCGATGTCGGCGTCGGACTATGCCAGCCCGGCGCGGGCGGACGCGGCGGTCAACGGGCTGGACGCCATGATCCTTGGCGCGGCCGAGATCGATCTAGAGTTCAACGTCAACGTCACCACCGCGGGCGACGGGCGGATCATCGGCGGGTCTGGCGGCCATGCCGACGCCGCCGCCGGGGCGAAGCTGGCGCTTGTGACCACCAAGCTTTGCGCCGGCGCGAACCCCAAGGTGGTGCGGCGGGTGGGCCATGTGACGACGCCCGGCCATTCGGTTGATGCAGTGGTGACCGAAGCCGGTATCGCGGTGAACCCCCGCCGCCCGGATCTGGATCGGGCCTTTCGGGCCGCCGGGCTGACCGTCGTGTCGATCGAGGCTCTGGCCGATGCCGCCGCCTGCGCCGTGGGCGGCACCCACATGAGCGGCGATAACCCTGCCGACGCCGCCACTGGGGCCACCACAGGGGCCGCCACAGGAGCCGCCATTAGGGCCGAGGCGTCAGGCGACATCGTAGCCGTCAGCGAGTATCGCGACGGCACGATCACGGACGTGATCCGCAAACCCGGCTAACCGCCCCGAATGCGGACACCGACACACAACCGGAACGCCCCGCTGTCAGTCTCGCAAACGGCCTAGCTTTCGCGCCCCAGCAATGCGATCGGCGCATCGGGTGCGCGATAGAAATCCAGCGGCGCCGTGTCGGTCGCCTGCGTGTTGCGCTTGAATTCATAGCGCATCTCGTCGCCCTCCAACTCGGACGCGACGATCAGGCACTGATAGAGATGCTTGCCGCCGCTGTGGATATCGACCAGCCCGCGCAGGGGCGGCACGGTGCCCGCCTCGACCGCGAAGCCGCCATCCCAGGACCGATGAATCGGCCAATACTCCTGACCGACGGCGACACGGAGCCGGGTGGATTTACGGCGCTGTTCCAGATGAGCGGCACGCAGACCGTCCATCACCTCTTTCGGTAGAAAATCACTCATCTCATTCCCCCATGTCGTGCACCAAGGGTTTCGCCTTCGCCCGATTCGGTCAAGTGATCGTTTCATGACACTGCGCCAAAATCTGTAAATAAATCCTTGCGGAACATGCGATTATCGCCCTTGCCGCCTTGGCCGCTTGCGGTTCCGTGCGTGACCTCACACAGCCCCTGCGCGGATCGGCAATTTTGCACGGACGCCCCAAGCCCTATGTCTGTTTCAACGCAAAAGGAGATTGACGCATGGGCCTTCTAGTCGACGGCAAGTGGCACACGGACTGGTACGACACCGAAAAGACCGGCGGCGCATTCGTGCGGACAACCACCGGCTATCGCAACTGGATCACGGCGGACGGCAGCCCCGGCCCCAGCGGCGAAGGCGGGTTCAAGGCGGAAAGCGGACGCTATCATCTTTACGTCTCTTACGCCTGCCCTTGGGCGCACCGGGCGCTGATCTTCCGCACCCTGAAAGGGCTGGAAAATCATATCTCGGTCTCGGTCGTGCATCCCGAGATGCTGGATCAGGGCTGGACCTTTGCCACCGATTATCCGGGCGCCACGGGCGACGACTTGTTCGGCCTGCCCTACCTGCGCGACGTCTACCTGCGCGCCGATCCCAAGACCTCGGGTCGGGTCACGGTGCCGGTGCTGTGGGACAAACAGCGCGACACCATCGTGTCCAACGAATCCTCCGAGATCATCCGCATGTTCAATCAGGCTTTCGACGGTCTGACCGGCAACAAAGACGACTATTGGCCCGAAGATCTGCGCCCCGAAATCAAGACCGTCAACGACCGGGTCTACGACGACATCAACAACGGTGTTTACAAGGCCGGGTTCGCGACCTCGCAATCGGCCTATGACAAAGCCGTGGACGCCCTGTTCGACGCGCTGGACTGGGTCGAGGATCGCCTGTCGGTCAACCGCTACCTTCTGGGCCACCGCGTCACCGAGGCCGACTGGCGGCTGGCCACGACCCTGTTCCGCTTTGATCCGGTCTATCATCTGCACTTCAAGTGCAACCGTCGGCGGCTGATCGACTATCCCAACCTGTGGGATTACGCGCGTGAGCTTTATCAGTGGCCGGGCGTGGCCAAGACTGTGCATTTCGACCACATCGTGCGGCATTACCATTACAGCCACGACACCATCAATCCGAACCGGATCATCCCCACCAACCCGGTACTGAACTGGAATGGCCCAACGGGGCGTCGGTTGTCGGGGCAAATCTCGGCCTTGGGCGGCGCTTGACCGGGGCGCCGGTTGATCCGGCCCGGGCACCGCGCTATGCGGGATGCTGCGAACCCGGGCCGGGTTCTATCGGAGGGCGCGATGACCACCTGGATAACCGTATGCGACACCTGCATGGAGCAGGGCCGGTCCGACGCCGGCGTCTTCGAACATGACGGCGCGCGCTTTGCCGGTCTGATCGAAACGGCGCTGCGACAGGCCGTCGATGCGCCCGACGCGCCCCCGGCAGACGCGGACGCCCCCGCGGCGCTGACCGAAGCCCCGGCGCAGGCGGTCCGCGTGCGTCGGCACTCGTGCCTGATGGGCTGCGCCAAGGGCTGCAACGTCGCCATCCAGTCCGAGGGCAAGCTGGCCTATACACTGGGCGGCTTCGCCGGCAAGGGGGACGAGGCCGAGGCCGTTGTCAGCTATGCCCGTCTGCATGCCGCAAGTGCCATGGGGCAGGTGCCCTACCGCCAGTGGCCGCAGCCGATCAAAGGGCACTTCGTGACCCGACATCCGCCCCTGCCCCCGCAACCAACCGCCAAAAGCCAAGAGGCCGGAAGCCAAGAGACGGATGCGGACAAAGCGGCCCCGGCACCCGCGGCCCCGGCGACCGGCGAATGACCTCGGGCCCTGCCTCTGCCGGATCAGGGGCCGGGCTTGTGGAACCGACAGCACCTGACCACGGGGGCGGGCTGGACGCGGCCTGTGCTGAATATGGCGGCACCCGCGCCGACTGGCTGGATCTGTCTACGGGCATCAATCCGGTCCCCTACCCCCACGCTGACATACCGCTTTCCGCATGGACCGACTTACCGGATCGGGCGGCGCACGACGCGCTGGTGGCCGCCGCCCGCGCCTTCTGGCAGGTGCCCGACCGGTTGCGCATCCTGCCCACACCCGGCACCTCGGCGGCCATCGCGCATCTGCCGCTTCTGGCGCCCTCTGCCACGGGCAACCCGCCCGTGGTCCATATCCGCCGCCGGACCTACAACGAACATGCCGCCGCCTTCCGGCGGGCCGGGTGGCGGGTGGCGCACGCCGATCCGCTTGACCCGGGCGCCGCCGATGCCGGGGTGATCGTCCATCCCGACAACCCGACGGGCGATCTTTGGCCCGAACCGGGGGCGGATCGCCCCAAGCTGCTGGTGATCGACGAGAGCTTTGGCGAATGTGCCCCCGACACCAGCCTGATCGACCACGCCGGGGGCGGCACCGTGCTGCTGAAAGGCTTGGGCAAGTTCTGGGGGCTGGCCGGATTGCGGCTGGGCTTCGTGATCGGCGCCCCGGACCGGTTGGCGCCGATGGCCGCGGCGCTGGGCCCTTGGCCCGTGTCGGGACCGGCGCTGCATCTGGGGGCCCGCGCCCTGCGCAATGCCGGTTGGATCGGGGCCACCCGCAACCGCATCGGCACGGACGCCGCGCGGCTTGATGCGGTGATGACGCCGCATCTGAAGCCCGACTCGCCGCAGCGTGGCACGACGCTTTTCCGCCTTTACACCGTGCCCGACGCCAAGGCGCTGCAGACTCGTCTGGCCCGCGCCCGGATCTGGAGCCGCGCCTTCCCCTATGATCCCCAGTGGATCCGTCTGGGCCTGCCCGGAACCAAGGCCGACTGGACCCGGCTGGAGACGGCGCTTGCGGCCATAGCCGACCCCGCCTCCGCCGCCGCCTCTGGGCCTTCCGTACCATGAGCCTCGCCGCCATGCTGACCCTTGCCCTGCTGCTGGATGCCGCGATGGGCGAACCGCGCTGGCTGTGGTCCCGCCTGCCCCACCCCGCCGTTCTGATGGGCCGTGCGGTTGCCGCCGCCGACGGGCGCTGGAATCGCGGCGGCGCGCGTCGGCTGCGCGGCATTCTGGTGCTGGCGGTTCTGGCCTTCGGGGCGCTGATGACGGGCGGCCTCCTCGCCTCGGTCCTGCCTTGGCCGTTCGAGGTGCTGCTGGTGGCGATCCTGCTGGCGCAGAAAAGTCTTGTCGAGCATGTGCGCGACGTGGCGCGGGCGCTTGAAGGCACCACGTCGGACAAAACCGGCGCTGACGCCAAGGCCGACGACCTGACCCCGGCTCGCACCGCCGTCGGGCGGATCGTGGGGCGCGAGACGGCGGTGCTGGACCGTGCGGGCATCAGCCGGGCGGCCATCGAAAGCGCGGCCGAGAACCTGTCGGATGGCGTTGTCGCCCCGGTCTTCTGGTATCTGCTGGGCGGCCTGCCGGGCCTGCTGTTTTACAAGCTGGTGAACACGGCCGACAGCACCGTTGGCTACCGCACTCCGCGCCATCATGCGTTCGGCTGGGCCTCGGCCCGGCTGGACGATGCGCTGAACTTCGTGCCGGCGCGGCTGACCGCAGGGCTGATCGCGCTGGCCGCCGCGACCAGCCGTCAGCCGGACGGCGCCCCCCGCCGCGGCGGGCTGGCGTGGCGGATCGCGCGGCGGGACGCCCGCCTGCACCGATCCCCCAACGCCGGCTGGCCCGAAGCCGCGATGGCCGCCGCCCTTGACGCCGCGCTGGCCGGGCCGCGGGTCTATGACGGCACGCGCACCTCGGATCCGTTCGTCTACCCCGAGGGGCGCCGCCGACTGGACGCGCTGGACATCCGCCGGGCCGTGCGCCTGCTGTGGCGGGTCTGGCTGCTGATGACGACCGGCACGTTTCTGCTTGCCTTGCTGGTTTGAGCGTTACCTGTTGTCGGGGCCCTGCTAGGTTCGCCCCGACAAAGGAGGGTTCTACATGCGATTTACCAGTTTTCTCGCTGCAACCGCCGTCGCCGTCTCGGCCAGCGTTGCGGGCAGCGCGGCGCAGGCGCAGGCTTGCGGCGGCGACTTCAACTCATGGCTGTCCGGCCTGAAGCAAGAGGCCGTGTCCAAGGGCCATTCCGCCGGTAAGGTCGACGCGTTCCTGTCCTCGGCCCGGCGCGACCCCTCGGTGATCAAGGCAGACCGGGCGCAGGGCGTGTTCCAGCTTCCGTTCCTGCAGTTCTCGCAGCGGCTGATCAGTTCGAACCGGGTCAACAACGGCAAGGCCATGTCCCGGAAGTACAACAGCGTCTTCCAGTCGATCGAACGCAACTACGGCGTCAGCCGCGGCGTGCTGCTGGCCTTCTGGGCGTTCGAGACCGATTACGGACAGGTGCAGGGCGACTTCAACACGGTGAACGCGCTGTTGACCCTAAGCCACGATTGCCGCCGCCCCGGCCTGTTCCGCCCGCAGCTTTTCGCCGCGATGGAGCTTTTCGAGCGTGGCGACCTTGACCCCGCCCGCACCAAAGGCGCCTGGGCCGGCGAGATCGGCATGGTCCAGATGCTGCCCGAGGACATCATCCGCAACGGCGTCGACGGCGACGGCGACGGGCGCGTCAGCCTCAAGACCTCGGCGCCCGACGCGCTGATGTCGGGGGGCAAGATGCTGAAATCGCTGGGTTGGCGCGCCGGAGAGCCGTGGCTGCAAGAGGTCACCGTGCCCTCCAACATGGACTGGTCGCAGACCGGGCTGCACACCAAGAAGCGCGCAAGCGAGTGGCTGCAACTGGGCGTCAAGCCGCGGGCCGGCAACGTGCCGGGCGGCCTTCCGGCCTCGCTGCTGCTGCCGCAGGGCCGCAAGGGTCCGGCGTTTCTGGCCTATCCGAACTTCGATGTGTATTTCGAGTGGAACCAGAGCTTCGTCTACGTGACCACCGCCGCCTATTTCGCCACAAGGCTGGAGGGTGCCGCGCCCTACAACGCCGGCAACCCGGATCGTGCATTGAACGACGGGCAGATGAAGCAGCTTCAGCAAAAGCTGATGGCGCGGGGGCATGACGTGGGCAAGGTCGATGGCATCCTTGGCGAAAAGACCCGCCGCGCGGTGCAGACCGAGCAGGGCCGCATGGGCCTGCCCGCCGACGCGTGGCCGACGTCCGAGCTGCTGTCGCGACTCTAGGTTCGCCGGGCGCGGCTGGCGGCCGTCCCCGAGCCACAGGGTAAGATCAGCCGAGGAAAGGCCGGTGCGTTGCGCCGGCCTTTTTGCCGTGCGCCGAAAGGGCCGGACGAACGCTTCATTGACAGCGCCCCGCCGGGCTGGCACACATTCAATAACATTATTGAATGATGGACGCCGACCGAATGCCCCTCCTGTCGACCTTGCCGAAGCAGCCGGTGCGCTATGCGCCCGGCATCCGCGAAAACCTGCGCGCGTTCCTTGAGCAACTGGTTCAGGTCTTTTTTGTCGGCCTGACAATCGGTCTGCAACGCACGGTGATCCCGGCACTGGCGGAAACCGAATTCGGCGTGGTCCAAGGCTCGATCACCGCACTTTTCGCTTTTGTCGTCTCGTTCGGGGTGGTCAAGGGCGCGATGAACTTCGTTTCAGGCCGGATCTCGGAACGGGTCGGACGGCGACGCGTGCTGATCTGGGGCTGGATCGCGGCCCTGCCGATCCCGTTCATGATCCTGTGGGCGCCCTCATGGGGCTGGATCGTGGCGGCTAACGTGCTGCTTGGCGTCAATCAGGGGTTCTGCTGGTCGATGACCGTGACCGCCAAGATGGACATCGTCAAAGCCTCGCAGCGGGGTCTGGCTACGGGGTTCAACGAGTTTGCGGGCTATGGCGGGGTCGCAATCGCGGGGCTGATCACCGGGTATCTTGCCAGCGCCTTCGACCCAAGGCTAAGCCTGTTTGTGTTCGGCATCATCGTCATCGGGCTGGCCCTGCTGGCCGCCGTTCTGGCCTTCACCGAAACGCTGCCCTTCGCCCGGGCCGAGGCCGCGCGCCACCGCGACGCGGCCACCCAACCCGGCCAAACAACCCAGACGGCGCGCTACGCCGAGGGGCCGGAGGACCCGACCTCCGGGCAGATCTTTGCGCTGGTCACATGGCGCAACCGCACCTTCATGGCGCTGACACAGGCGGGCTGCGTCGAGAAATTCGTCGATGCGCTGATGTGGGCGCTTTTGCCGGTGTTCCTGATCGCGCGGGGCGCCACGCTGATCCAAGTCGGTTGGGTGGCGGGCACCTACGGGCTTGTCTGGGGCGCCAGCCAGCTTTGGACGGGGCCCCTGTCGGATGCCGTCGGGCGCAAATGGCCGACGGTGGCGGGGTTCTTCCTGTGCGCCGGCGGAGTGCTGGCATTCCCCTTTCTGCACACGCTGCCCGCTTGGATCGCCGCCGCCGCTGTGACCGGCATCGGGATGGCATTGCTCTATCCGACATTGATCGCGGCGATGGGCGATCTGGCGCATCCCGCGTGGCGCGGTTCGGCGTTGGGGGTCTACCGGTTCTGGCGCGATCTGGGTTATGCCATCGGTGCGCTGGTCATGGGTCTTGCAGCCGATGCCGCCGGCATGCTTGAAGCCGGGTTCTGGGTCACCGGAGCCGCGATGATCGGGTCGGGGATCTGGTTGGCCGTGGGCATGGACGAGACGCACCCCCGGCGCAAGCGCCCGGTCTGATCTACCCGGCGCAAGCGCCCAGAGTGATTCACCAATCTACCGGGCCTTGCGATTCCGCAGGCGGGGCGGGCTAGCGGATCGTCGCGTTGGCGCGCATGCCCGCGTCGTAGTGGCCCGGCAGTTCGCAGGTGATCTCTACCGGCTCGTCGGTGGTCTGAACGGGGACGATGTACCACTCGACCGTCTTGCCCGCACCGACCTCGACCTCGCGGATGCTGCCCTTGATCTCGGCCACCAGTTCGTCCGCATCGTCGGTAATCTCGACCTTGCGGGTAAAGATCCGCTCGCCCATCTCGTTCAGAGCGATCTCGTGCTTGATCTCGTCCACATTGACCAGAACCAGCTTGTAGGCCTTGCCGGTCTCGAACTCGTAGGTATCGGGTTTCAGGTACATCCCGTCGCCCGAGCTGCCCATTTCGATCCGCACCTCGGTCACGTCGGCCCGGCTAAGGTCCCCGGCGCCGAAAGCGATGCCCGGGGCACCCCCCATCGCCACAACAAGCGCCGTGCCCGCAAGCGATCCGGTCAGGCCAGAGCGCCCGGAAGTCAGTATCGTTTTCATCTGATCGGTCCTTTCGAAACGTCCGTCGCGACTCGCGGCCGACATGTCCGGGACCAGTCTGGACCAGATCGGCCCGACCCCACCATGATCTGGATCAATCGGCGCCACCGGCCCCGTCAAGCCACCATCGAGGCCGCCTTCTTCAGGTCCACCGACACCAGTTGGCTGACCCCCTGCTCGGCCATGGTGACGCCGAACAGCCGGTCCATCCGGGACATGGTGATCGCGTGGTGGGTGATGATCAGGAACCGGGTTTGCGTGCGGCGCGTCATCTCGTCCAGCAGCCCGCAGAAGCGGGTGACGTTGGCGTCGTCCAGCGGGGCGTCCACCTCGTCCAGCACGCAGATCGGGGACGGGTTGGTGATGAAGACGGCAAAGATCAGCGCCATCGCGGTCAGGGTCTGCTCGCCGCCCGAGAGCAGCGACAGGGTCGACAGCTTCTTGCCCGGCGGCTGGCACATGATCTCTAGCCCGGCCTCCAGCGGATCGTCGCTTTCGACCAGCACAAGCCGTGCCTCGCCGCCGTTGAAGAGCAGTGTGAACAGGGTGCCGAAGTTGCGATTCACCTCTTCGAAGGCGGTCAGCAAACGTTCACGGCCTTCCTTGTTCAGGCTGGCGATGCCTTGGCGCAGCTTCTTGATTGCCTCTTCCAGATCGGTCTTTTCGGCCAGCAGGGTGTCGTGTTCTTCCTGCACGGTCTTGGCGTCCTCTTCGGCGCGCAGGTTGACCGAGCCCAGCGCGTCGCGCTGGCGTCGATGGCGCAGCACGTCGGCCTCGATGGTGGCTACGGGGGGCATGCGGTCGGGGTCGACGGCCAGTTGTTCCAACAGTTGGTCGGGATCGCAGTCCTGTTCTTCGGCGATACGTTCGGCGGCGACGGCCAGCGCGTCGCGCAGGGCCTCGGCGCGGGCTTCGGCGCCGGCGCGGGCCTCTCGGGCGTCCGAGGCAATGCGCGCGGCTTCGCGTTCGGCTTGCACGGCCTGACGCAGAGCCCCTTCGGCGGCAGACAGGGCATCGGCGGCAAGGGCGCGGCGCTGGCCCGCGTCTTGCAGGGCAGACGCCAGCGTCTCGCGGCGGGCGGACAGGGTATCGGGGATGGCGCGGGCGGCCTCTAGCTCGGTCTGGGTTTCGGCGCGGCGCTCTTCCAGCTCGGCGATGCGCGCGCCTGCGGTCTGCAGACGGCTGCGCCAGCCGGTCAGTTCCTTTTCCACCGCCTCGGCGCGGCGTTCGCGGGCTTCGCCGGCGCGGCGCAACTCGTCATGGGCCGAGCGTTTGGATAGCATCGTCACCCGCGCGGCTTCGACCGTCAGCTTCAATTCCTCGACTTCCCCGCGCGAGGCGTCCAGATCGCCCAGATTGGCGGCGGCCACCTCGGCCTCGGTCAGGCGCGAGCGGGCGGCGGAAAGCTCTTCGGCGTGGCGGGCGGCGGCGAGGGTCAGGTTTTCAAGCTGACCGGCGGCGATGTTGCGATCGGCCTCGGCGCGGCTGAGGTCGCGGTTGGCGGTCGAGACGGCCTGATCGGCCTCGCGCCGGGCGGTGCGGGCCTGTTTGTCGGCCTCGCCGCTGGCCTCAAGCTCGGCCACAAGGGTCTGATGCGCGCGCCGCATCCCCTCGGCGCGCGCGCTGGCCGCTTCAAGGTCCTGCTTAAGGGCCTCAAGGCGGTTCAGCTGTTGTAGGCGAAGCGCGGCGGCGGTGGGCGCATCCTCGGCGCCTGCCCGCAGCCCGTCCCAGCGCCATAGATCGCCCTCGGCGCTGACCAGCCGCTGGCCGGGTTTCAATTCGGGCTGAAGCCGGGCGCCGTCGGCGGCGTCGACCAGTCCCACCTGCGCCATGCGCCGCGACAGCACGCCGGGGCCGCGCACATGCTGGGCCAGCGGGACCACCCCGCGCGGCAGTTTCTGTAATTCGTTGTAGTTGGGCAGCATCACCCAGCCCGACAGTCCGGCCTGATCGATCTCTGGCGCCCTCAGATCGTCGGCCAGCGCCGCGCCCAGCGCCTTTTCGAAGCCCGCGTCGACGCGCATCCGGTCCAGCAGCATCGCGTCTTCGTTGGATTCGCGTTCCACCAGCCGCGCCAACGCCGCCTTTTCCGCCGCCAGTGCGTTGGCCTCGCCCTCGGCGGACGAGCGGTCGGCGCGGGCGTCGGATTCGGCGGCCTGCGCCTTGGTGCGGGCGTCCTCGGCGCGTTGCGAGGCTGTCTCGGCGGCTTCGGCAGCGGCGGTCGCGTCGGTCTGGGCGGTGGTGGCCGCATCAAACCGGGCGCCGGCCTCGTCCAGTGCTGTGCGGGCCTTGTCGATGCCGGTCTGCACGCGGTCGGCCTCGGCCTCGGTCCGGTCGAGGGTCTTGCGGCTGTCGTCATAAAGCCTGCGGGCGGACTGGTGGCGGGCGGCAAGGCGGGCGACCTCTTCGGTGGCAGCACTTAGCAGCGCCTCGCGCTCTTGCAGAATTTGGGCCGCATCGGTGGCCTCTTGCATCGCGTCGGCCATGCGGTCCTGATGGCCCTCGGCGGTTTGCGCCAGCTCTTCGGCCTCGGCCTCGAGCAGGGCGATGGTTTCGCCCGCGTCGTGGTTCAGGGCCGATTCGCGTTCGGCATCGGCAGTCAGTTGCTGGATGCGGGCGCCCAGCCGCTCAATGGTCTCGGTGGCGCGGGCCTCTTCCTGACCCAGCGTGTCGCGCTGCACCTCAAGGCGTTGCAGCAGGGCGGCGGCGATGGCCTCTTCCTCGCGCAGGGGCGGCAGGGCGGTTTCTGCGTCTTCGCGGTGCTTTTCGGCGGCGCGGGCGGCCCCTTCGCCCTTGGCGGCAAGGGTGGTGCGTTCGGTCAGGGCGGTGGCGGCGGCGGCATTGTCGTCATGGGCCTCGCGCCAGCGGCGATACAGCAACAACCCCTCGGAGTGGCGCAGCGCCGCGCCGATCTCGCGGTAGCGGGCGGCTTGCCGCGCCTGCCGCGCCAGTTGCGCCAACTGCCCGGCCAACTGTTCGATCACGTCATCGACGCGGGCCAGATTGGTCTCGGTCTGCTTCAGCTTCAGCTCGGCCTCGTGACGGCGCTGATAAAGCCCCGAAATGCCCGCGGCCTCTTCCAGAATGCGCCGCCGCGCCTTGGGCCGGGCGTTGATCAGCTCGGATATCTGGCCCTGCCGCACCAGCGCCGGCGAATGCGCCCCGGTCGAGGCATCGGCGAACAGCATCTGCACATCGCGGGCGCGCACGTCCTTGCCGTTGGTCTTGTAGGCGCTGCCCGCGTCGCGGGTGATGCGGCGCACGATGTCCAGCGTGTCGCGGTCGTTGAAACCAGCGGGCGCCAGCCGTTCGGTGTTGTCGAGGGCCAGCGAGACTTCGGCGAAGTTGCGGGCGGGGCGGGTGGCGGCCCCGGCGAAGATCACATCCTCCATCCCGCCGCCGCGCATAGCCGAGGGCCGGTTTTCGCCCATCACCCAGCGCAGCGCCTCCAGCAGGTTGGACTTGCCGCAGCCGTTGGGGCCGACCACGCCGGTCAGACCGTCGGCAATGACCAGTTCCGTCGGATCGACGAAGCTTTTGAAGCCATTCAGTCTGAGGCGGGTAAAGCGCACGCGGGGCACCCCTCGGGATTGTCGTCCTTGGGATCAGGACACCCGCAAACGGCCGCCGAGTCAACGATCACCTACCGCATCTACCGGGTCCGGGGCAGTTATCCACAATATATGGATGATACCCCCATAACTATCCACAAGCCGGGCGGCGGACAGCGACCCATGGGGCATCTGGGCCGCACCTTGCCCGGCCCAAGGGAATCGCGCTTGACCGCCGGGCGCGCGGCCCGCTACCACTGGGGGGCATGGTCCCCCGTCGGCGCAAAGCGTCTGGGGGATAAATGGGAATATGGTATGGGTGACCCAATTCGGGACCCGAAGCCAAAGCCGCCCCCGCGACTGTATGCGGAGAGCCACCCGCCGGATGCCACTGGATCGCAAGATCCGGGAAGGCGGCGGACTGGCCCTGACCCGCAAGCCAGGAGACCAGCCATGCATTGACCCCAAACCGCCTGTCGGGTGTGACAGGCAAGGAGACGATCATGACTGCACTTACACTGAACTCCACCGCCACCAAGACCGCCAACCGCAGCGAGATGCTGACCATCAGCGCCGCGATCCTTGCCGGACTTGCGCTGCTGTTCGTCGCCGGGATTTCCCAGGCGTCGGTCGTTCATGGCGCCGCCCATGACCAGCGCCACGCCATCGCATTCCCCTGCCACTGATCCGATGACCCAACGATTGTTCGCCAGCGCGTTGTTCGCTGGCTTGGCCGCGGGGCTTGTCGCCGCGCTGCTTCAGTTCGTCTTCGTCATTCCCCTTCTGCTTGAGGGCGAGTTGTACGAGACGGGGATGCGGGTGCATTTCACCGACGGCTCGGCCGAAAGCCCCGCCGGTGCGCCTGCGCTGGGCTGGGATCTGGCCCGCCACGGCCTGACCGTGGGCATGTCGGTGGTCAGCTACACGGCCTACGGGCTGTTGCTGACCGCGGGGATTGCCATGGCCGCGATACGGGGGCATGCGACCTCGGCCCGGCAAGGGCTGATCTGGGGCATCGCGGGCTTTCTGGCCGTGGCTCTGGCCCCGGCCTTCGGCCTGCCGCCCGAGCTTCCGGGCACAATCGGCGCGCCGATCGGGGCGCGTCAGACATGGTGGATCGCCACGGTCGCCCTGTCGGTGGCCGGTGTTGCACTGATCGCCTTTGCCCGAGGCGGGCGGGTCTGGCCGGTGGCGGCGGGGGCCGTGCTGCTGGCGGTGCCGCATCTGATCGGCGCCCCCACGCCAGCGCGGTACTTCGGCGTCAGCGCCCCCGAACTGGCGGCGCTGTTCACCGTCCGCTCGCTGGGCGTGGCTGCCGTGGCGTGGGCCGTTCTGGGCGTTGTGGCCGGGTATTTCTGGTCCCGGAACGCGCCTCGCTGAGGGGCCATTCGGCACAGAACCATTCGGCACAGAAGGCGGGCGCGGGATGCGCCCCCTTCATCGCCAGCCGGGCATGGCGTCAGAAGACCCGCGCCAAGATCAACGCCGTTGCCGCCAACGCCGCCAGTCCCAGCGCAACCGGGCGGATGCTGGCGCGGGCGAACCGCGCCGCCAACGGCCGCGCCAGAAAGATGCCCGCGGGCACCACCGGCAGCAGGGTGAAGGCCATCACCATATGCGGCAACGTCACCAGCCCCTGCCATGTCAGCGCCGCAAGCGAGACTGTCATTCCCCAGAAAAAGAACGCGTTCTGCATGGCGGCGGCCCGGCGAGCTTCCTGATGCTGAAACAGCAGCGCCATCGGCGGGGAGCCGACCGTCGTCAGGGTGCCCATCAACCCCGCCGTCAACCCCGCCGTGAACAGGCTGACCCGGGTGATCCGCAGCCGCAGCCCCACCAGCGACAGCGCCACGCCCAGATAGACCACCACCGCCACGACAAGCGCCACCGCCGCGGCGTCGTTTGCCAGACGGGCCGCGACCATGGCGGCCAGAACAGCGCCCAGCGCCCGTCCGGCAAACCCGGCGGGCAACTCTTTCAGGGTCAGCGCCCGGACATCCACCGCGGTCGAGGACAGCCCCACGCCGATCCCGACCAGCAACAGGGTCGCCGGCAAGAACTGCGGCGCGACCAGCGCCACCACCGGCGCCGCGATCATGCCGAACCCCTGCCCCGCCAGCCGTTGCAGCATGGTGCCGGCCAGAACGGACAGCGCCGTCACGACCCATATCAGCGGTGTCACATCGCTGCCGATCACGAGTTCAGACAATGACAGTTGCCCCGGCACCGTGCAGGGTGCAGAATTGACAGCCGGTGCCGGACACTTGGATTTGAGCTTGGTTGCGAGCTTGGGTTGGCGCGTGAGTGCAGGCTTGAGTTCGGGCTGGGACTTCGTCCAGTGCGGACATGTCGGGCGTCATTCGGAACCTCTCGGACAAACACGGGCAGGGCAAGGCGCGACACAAGGCACAGCACGGGAACAGCACAGGGACAGGGCGGAACATGCACGAAGCCGAAGGAAGAACGCAAACGGTTACCGATCAGCTGGACCCGGCCCGTCTGATGACGTTGCATCAAAGTCTGGATCAGGTGGGACCGGTGCCGGAAAAGCTGCCTCCGTTCGCGCATCAGATCTATTTCTGGGATGCCCGCGCCCCCGGCACCCTTGGCCCCGACGGCCATCCGCGCACCGGCGATTTCATCCCCGATCTGGGCCTGCCCCGGCGGATGTGGGCTGGTGGGCGGCTGATGTTCCACGCCCCTTTGACAGTCGGGCAACCGGCGGAAAAACAGTCCCGCATCGTCCGCGTCGCCCGTAAGGAAGGGCGCAGCGGTCCGTTGGGCTTTGTCACGATCTGCCACGAGATCTTTCAGGACGGCACCCTGTGCCGGACCGAGGAACAGGATCTGGTCTACCGCGAGGCGGCCACCCCCGACGCCGCCGCCCCCCTGACCATCGACGCGCCGCTGGACGAGACCGAGTGCATCACCACGGCCTTCGACACCACGCTGCTGTTCCGCTATTCGGCGCTGACCTTCAACGGGCACCGCATCCACTATGATCAGGACTACGCCCGCGACGCCGAGGGCTACCCCGGTCTGGTCGTTCACGGCCCCCTGCTGGCGCATATGCTGATGGATCTGGCCGAGGACCGTCTGGGCGGCATGCAGACCTTCAAGTTCCGCGCCACGGCGCCCCTGTTTCACTACGAGACCGCCGAGCTTTGCCTGCGCGACCGCGACACCGACCTGATGCTGTGGGTGCGTGCCCCCGACGGGCGGCAGTGTCTGGTTGCCGAGGCGATGTAGGACCGGCCTGTTAAGCCCCGCGTAAACCCCAGCTTAGCACCGTGATCACCGTGTCGCCATAGCGCCGCTGATCCTCAAGCACGGCCCAGTCGGGCAGGCTCGGGGGGGCGCTTTCCTCCCACACGATCAGGGCGTCGGGCGCGATCCAGCCGCCCGCATGGGCCTGCGCCAGAGCCTTCTCGCCCAGCGCCTTGCCATAGGGCGGATCCAGAAACACCAGATCGAATGCGGCGTCGACATTGGCGTCCAGCTTTGTGGCGTCGCGGCGGACAAGCCGGGTGCGGTCCTTGCTGCGCGTCAGCTCGACGTTGCGCCGGATCAGACCCCCCGCGATTCGGCCGTCATCGACAAAAGTGACATGCTCGGCCCCGCGCGACAGCGCCTCCAGACCCAGTGCGCCGGTGCCGGCGAACAGATCCAGCACCCGTGCGTCTTGGATCGGGTTGCCGTAGCGGCCCCCCATCAAATGGCTGAACAGGCTTTCACGCACCCGGTCCGACGTGGGCCGCAGATGTGCGCCCGCATCGCCCTTACCCAAGGCCGCAAGGCCCAGCCCGCGAAAAGATCCGGCGATGATCCGCATCTACTTCAGCAGATCCTTGACCGGCAAATCGGCCCGCGCGACCAGCGCGGGATCGGGCGAGCGTCCCATTTCGATCAGACGCTTGCCGACCATATAGCTGCGCGGATCGTTCATCGCATCGACCGCCAGCAGCACGTCGCCCTTGTAATACCAGAACGATATGGGACCCGACAGATCCGCATCCTCCCCGCCGCCGTCCCGCGTCACCACCCGGTCAAAGCCGGTGTTCAGCCCGGCGATCTGAAGCTTGACGTCATACTGATCCGACCAGAACCACGGCTTGGGCACATAGGGCGTGCCAGCCGCGTCATCATCGCGGGCAGCGGCCATCATGTTTTCGGCCACAGCCTCGGCCTGATCGATGGCGTTCTGCACGCTTTCCAACCGCAGCCGCCCGTCGCGCCACGGGAAATTGGCGCAGTCGCCAGCCGCCCAGACGCTGGGGGCCGAGGCGCGGCCCATCTCGTCCACCCGGATGCCGTCATCCACCTCAAGCCCGGCGGCTTCGGCCAAGGCGGTGTCGGGGGCAATGCCGACCCCGACGATCACGAAATCCACCGTCAGGCTGGTGCCGTCGGTCAGCTTTGCCGAGGTCACGCGCCCCTCGGCATCGCCTTCCAGCCGGTCCAGCCCCACGCCCTCGCGCATGTCGACGCCGTGGGCCTTGTGCAACTGACGAAACCGCTCGGACGTTTCGGGGGCGGCGACCCGTTGCAGGATGCGCGCCCCCATCTCGACGACGGCGACACTGACGCCCAGCTTGCAGGCGACCGAAGCCGCCTCTAGCCCGATATACCCGCCGCCCACGATCAACGCGCGGCGACCACGGACAAACTCGGGCGCCATCGCGACCACATCCGCCAGCGTGCGCACCACATGCACCCCGCCCAGATCGCCGCCGATCGCTGCCGGCAAGTGGCGCGGGCGCGACCCGGTCGTCAGCGCCAGCGCGTCATAGCCCAGCACCTCGTCGCCCAGCGTGACGGTGCGGGCGGCGGTGTCGATGGCGCTGACGGCGGTGCCCGTGCGCAGGTCGATGTCATTCTCGGGGTAGAACCGTTCGGGCCGCAGGAACAGACGCTCGCGGCTGGTGTCGCCCAGCAGATAGCCCTTGGACAGGGGCGGGCGCTGATAGGGGGGTGCAGGTTCTTCGCCGATCAGGGTGATGCGCCCGTCGAAGCCCCCGGTGCGAAGCCGCGCCACCAGCGAGGCCCCCGCCTGCCCGGCGCCCACGATCACGAAATGTGCCATCCGCCGCTCTCCCCTCTGGTTTGCCGCGCGGGGGAACGTATAACACCGGGACGGAAACGCAATGAACGAAAGGGAACGGCATGGCACTTAACGCAGGTGATACACTTCCAGACGCGACACTGCTGAAGATCGGCGACAAGGGACCCGAGACCGTCGCGCTTGGCGACGTGCTCAAGGGCCGCAAGGTGGTGATCTTTGCCGTGCCGGGGGCGTTCACACCGACCTGCCATTCGGCGCATGTGCCCAGCTTCATCCGCACCCGCGACGGTTTCGCCGACAAGGGCGTGGACGAGGTCATCTGCCTGTCGGTCAACGACCCCTTCGTCATGAAGAACTGGGGCGAAGCCACCGGCGCCTCTGAGGCGGGCATCACCATGCTGGCCGACCCCAAGTCCGATTTCACCCGCGCCGCCGGTATGGCGTTCACCGCCGAGGCGGCCGGGCTGATCGAACGCTCGACCCGCTATGCCCTGCTGGCCGAGGATGGGGTGGTCAAGGTGATCCACGCCGAAGAATCTCCCGGCACCTGCGAGATGTCCGGCGGTGAAAGCCTGCTGGCCGCGATGGGTTGAACGGCCATGTGAAGGGTCTGGGGCGACGCGCCCCGGACCCGGCTAACGGCTCAGGCGCTGGCTCAGGCGCTGGGTCAGGCGCTGGCCGTCTGGGCGGCGCCATCCCCGGATCGCGCCCCCTCTGACACCGGATCGTCGCTGCCGGTATCGGCCTGCACGATGGTGCGGGTGGGGAACGGGATGTCGATGCCCCCGGCGTCGAACGCCTGTTTGACCGCGCGGGTCATGTCGGCGTGAAACTGGAAGTAATCGGACCGGTCGCACCAGACCCGCACGGTGAAATCGACCGAACTGTCGCCCAGATTGCGCACCTGCACGAACGGATCGGGCGAGGCATGGGCCCGCGGGTCCGACAGGATCGTGTCGCGGATAATCTGCTCGGCCCGGGCCAGATCGGCGCCGTAGCCCACCCCGAAGATCCACTCGGCATTGCGCAGCGGATAAGCGGAATAATTGGTGATGGCCGAGCCCCAGACATCGCCGTTGGGAATGATGATCTGCACATTTCCCACGGTCGCAAGCTCGGTCATCACGATCGAGATGTCCTTCACGGTGCCCGAATGCCCCGAGACCGTGACGAAATCGCCCACCTTGAAAGGGCGGAAAACGATCATCATCACCCCCGCCGCGATGTTCGACAAGGTGCCCTGCAACGCCAGCCCGATGGCCAGCCCCGCCGCACCGATGATCGCCACAAGCGAGGCCGTCTGCACCCCAAAGCGGTTCAACACGAAGACGGCGGCAAAGGTCAGGATCGCATAGCGCGCCAGATTGCCCAGAAAGGCGAACAGAGTGTCGTCGATCCGCTTGTAGCGGGCGGCCACGGCGATGATCCGGCGCCGCACCCAACCCGACACCGCGAAGGCCGCGACCACGATCAGAATTGCGACCAGCACGTTCCCCAGAACCGAGGCAAGGAATTGGACCGTCAACAGATCGCCGATGGTGACACCGCTGGCGATCTGGGTATTCAGAATATTGTTCATCAAGAGTTCAGCGCATCCATCTTGCGGGCAAGTTTCACGTCCCGTTGGGTCAGGCCGTCAGCATCGTGGCTGGTCAGGGTGACGTCAACGCGGTTGTAGACATTCGACCATTCCGGATGGTGGTTCCACTTTTCGGCCCAGATGGCGGCGCGGGTCATCCAGCCGAAGGCCTCGACGAAATTGCGAAACTCGAACCGTTTGGAGATGGCGTCGCGGCCCTTTGCCATTTCCCAGCCGGCGGCCAAAAGCGGGTCCAGATCGCTGCTGCGCTGGTCGCCGGTCAGCTTGTCAGTCTGCTTGTCAGTCTGTTTATCGGGGGCTTGCTTGGTCATTCGGCTTCCCTTTCGGTGGTGTTTCGGAACGGGCCATAGGATGTGAGGATCTCGATCTCTTCGTCCACGGCGGCCCGTTCGGCGGTCAGGAATTGCGCGACGGCCTTGCGAAAGCCCGGATCGCCGATCCAGTGCAGCGAATGCGTCGCCACCGGCAAATAGCCCCGCGCCAGCTTGTGTTCGCCTTGCGCCCCGGCCTCGACCCGGGCCAGCCCGTGGGCAATCGCGTAGTCCATCGCCTGATAATAACACAGCTCGAAATGCAGGAACGGATGCTCTTCGGTGCAGCCCCAATAACGCCCGTAAAGCGTGTCGCGCCCGATGAAGTTCAACGCCCCCGCGATGGGGCGGTCGCCGTCCAGCGCCAGCACCAGCAGCATGTCGTCGCGCAGGGTGGCCTGCGCCTCGTCGAAGAAGGCGCGCGCCAGATAGGGTTGGCCCCATTTGCGCGCACCGGTGTCCTGATAAAAGCGCCAGAAGGCATCCCAATGTTCGGGTTGGATCTGATCGCCGGTCAGTTGCACGATCCGCCCGCCGAACCCAGCGGCACCGGCCCGTTCCTTGCGGATGTTGCGGCGCTTGCGCGAACTGAGGCTGGCAAGGAAGGCGTCGAAATCGGCGTAGTCGTGGTTGTGCCAGTGAAACTGCTGGCCGGTGCGATGCATCAGGCCCATCGCCGCGCCCTCGGCGGCCTCGGTCGCGGTGCAGAAGGTCACATGCACCGACGACAGACCGTTGTCGGCGGCAATCTGCACCGCGCCCTGCACCAGCGCGGCCGTTCCGGCCTCGTGCCAGCCCGGACGGGTCAGGAACCGCCGCCCGGAGGCCGGGGTGAAGGGCACGGCCAGTTGCAGCTTGGGGTAATAGCGCCCGCCGGCCTGTTCATAGGCGTGGGCCCAACTGTGGTCGAAGACGTATTCGCCCTGACTGTGCGACTTGGCATAAAGCGGGGCGCAGGCGATGACCTCGCCATCCGCCCGCGCCACCAGATAGCGCGGCTGCCAGCCCGTGCCCGGCCCGACCGAGCCAGACCGCTCCAACGCCCAAAGGAACCTGTGGGCGGTGAACGGGTCCAGCGCACGCGCGGATGTCCCGGCGGATCCGGCGGGATCGGCGCAAGCGTCCCAGTCGGCGGGCGCGATGTCCGCGATGCTGGCGTGCGCGGTGATCTCGATCTCTGTGCCCGAGAGGGTCCGGGATCCGGCATCGCTCTCGCCTTCGGTATTGGAATTTTTGTCGGGCATCTGTCCGTCCGTCTGTGGAGTGCACAAGGTGGCATGGGGCGCCGAGGGGTCAAGGCAGCGGGCTCTGCGCCTTATGTCCCGCCGCCCGGACCAAAGGTTTCGGGCTGGACCGGCAGGATCGCGGGGATATAGCCCTCGAAGGTGACGTTTCGGGCATATTTGCGTGCCAACGCCTCATCGTCGGCCGAGCGGATGGTCCAGCACAACACGTCATGCCCCGCCTCGGCAAGTCGCGCCACCGTGGCGGCGGACAGGTCGCGGGCGTCATGGCTGATGAAGCTGCCGCCGACGCGGTGCAGGTCGGGGATGTCGCGCAGGGCCACCAAAGTGGTCTGATCGACGCCGGGCCAGTCGGCCTGTTCGAACCCGCATGTGACCAGCCCGCGCGGCACGTCGGGCGCAAGCTCGGCCATCCATGCCATGCTGTGGGGGTTGAACGACATCACCGCGACCGGCCCGTCGTATCCCGCCAGATCGCCCGCGACGGCCCGTTCCAACGCGCCGCCCCGTGCGCGGGCACCGGTGCCCGCACCGTTTCCGGGGCCAAGCCCGCCGTCCTGATCCTTGATTTCGATCAGCAGCGGAACCCGCCCCGCAACCGTGGCCAGTACCTGCGCCAGCGTCGGGATGCGTTCATCCGTGCCCGCGATCCGCAGCCGCGCCAAAGTCTGCGCATCGACCGCGGATATCGGGCCGGTGCCATCGGTCATCCGGTCCAGCAGATTGTCGTGAAACACCATCGCCCGACCGTCGGACGAGGGTTGCACATCGACCTCGATGCCGAAACCGGCCTCGACCGCGGCGCGGATCGCGGCCAGCGAGTTCTCGGGGCGGGAGGCCGCCAGATCGTGCAGGCCGCGATGGGCCAGCGACCGGGTCATGAACTCGGGCGACAGCCGCGGAGGGGCGGAGGGGTCGGTCACTTGACCTGAAAGACACCTTCGATTTCCACCGCCACCCCAAGCGGAAGGGCGGCTGCCGAGACGGCGGCGCGGGCGTGCTGGCCGGCCTCGCCCAGCGCTTCGACCAGAAAGTCCGAGGCGCCGTTGACCACCTTGGGCTGCTGGGTGAAGTCGGGGGTCGAGTTCACGAAGGCCGTCAGTTTGATCACCCGAACCAGACGGTCCAGATCGCCGTCGCAGGCGGCCCGAACCTGCGCCAGAAGCGACAGCGCACAGGCCCGCGCGGCGCGGGTGCCTTCGGCCACATCCATGTCCGCGCCCAGCCGTCCGGTGATGAAGCCATCCTTGTCGGCCGAGATCTGGCCCGAGACGTAAAGGATGTCGCCCACCTGCACATAGGGCACGTAGTTGGCGGCGGGCGCCGGGGCGTCGGGAAGGGTTTCGCCAAGCTCGGCCAGACGGGCCTCGTATTTTCCGGGCATCGTATCCTCCTGTTGCGTCGCGTTGGGTTTGGGGGGCGACGACACCGGGACGCTAGCGCGGCAGTGGCTTGGTTGAAACAGGAAACTCGCGGGTCTGGCGCGGCTGTGAATATGGGCTTGTGCGGGGCGGGCCGATTGGCGGCCCGCCTTCAGCTTTCGCGGAAGGCGCGCGAGAAATAATCGGCCAGCGGTTCGATCAGATAGGCGATGGGCGTGCGGTCGGCGGTGCGGATGAAGGCCTCGACCGGCATGCCGGGCAGCAGGGTCATCTGATCCAGCTTCTCGATTTCTTGCGGGTCCAGACGGATTTCGGCGCGGTAGAAGCTGGCCTGAGACTCGCGGTCGGTGAAGGCATCGGCAGAGATCCGGCTGACGCGCCCCGAAAGCTCAGGCGAGATGCGCCGGTCGAACACCGGAAAGCGCAAGGTCACCGGCTGGCCGACGTAAACCTCATCGACGTCCAGCGGCGTGATGCGGCTGGAGACGATCAGCGGGCGGTCCTGCGGCACGATATACAGCACCGGATCGGCGGCCCGGATCACCGAGCGCGGGGCGAACACCTCGAGCCCGTAGATCACGCCGGCCATCGGTGCGCGGATATCCAGCCGTGCCAGACGTTCGCGCAGGGCGGCAACGGTCTCGGCGATCTCGACCTCGCGGTATTGCAGATCGCGGGTCTGGGTGATGGCCTCTTCGCGGCGCTGGGACTCCATCTTCAGGATTTCGATGTCCAGTTCGGTAATCTTGCCCTCGGCCTCGGCGCCCGAGGCGGTCAACTCGCCCAGCACCCCCTCCAGCCGGGCCTCTTCGCGTTGCAGGGTCAGCACGCGGCTGGCCTGTGCCAACTGACGATCCAGCAGCGATTGCTGGGCCGCAAGTTCGGTCCCGACAAGATCGACCTGCCGGGCGATGGCGGCTTTCTGGGCCTCGATCCCCTCGATCTGGCTGGCGATCTGGGCCTTGCGGCGGCCCAGTTGTTCGACCCGTTGCGCCAGTGACTGGCGGCGGGCGCGGAACAGACGGGTTTGACCCTGCACCAGATCGCCGACCACGGGGCTGCGGCGGGTGGCGTCCTGCAGCGCGGCAGGGAAGGTGACGCTGTCTTCGCCGTCCCGCTCGGCGGCCAGACGGGCGCGGCGGGCCATGATTTCGAACAACTGGCCCTCGGCGGCGTTCAACTCGGACTGCAACAGGGTGGCATCCAGCGTCAGCAGCGGATCGCCCGCCTTGACGGTGTCGCCTTCGCGGACGTGCACAGCCTCGACCACGCCACCGTCGGGGTGTTGCACGACTTGGCGGTTCTGCTCGACCTCGACCTGACCGCTGGCGACGATGGCGCCGGCGATGGTGCTGCGGGCGGACCACGAGCCGAAACCGCCCAGCAGGATCAGCAGCGCGCCGAACCCCACGATCAGGGGGAAGCGGGCGGACCAGTGGTTGGGGCGCCGGGGTGCAGGAGGCTTGGCGGGCGGTGGGCTGTGCTTGGTGTCGGTCATGAGATCCCTCCGGCAGAGCGTGACCCGGTGATCGTCCGGTGATTGCGCACGGTCTTGGCAAGCACCTCGTCCCGGGGGCCCACGGCCCGCACGGCGCCGTTTTCCAGCACCAGCAGCACATCGCATTCCTGAATGGCGGCGGGACGGTGGGCCATGATCAGCACGCCCCCGCCTTCGGCCTTCTTCTGGCGGATCGCCTTGTTCAGCGCTTCGGACCCGTCGTTGTCGAGGTTGGAGTTCGGCTCGTCCAGCACCAGCAGCACGGGGTCGCCGTAAAGCGCGCGGGCCAGTCCGATCCGCTGGATCTGCCCGCCGGACAGCCGGCCCCCGGCGGTGGTGACCTGCGTGTCATACCCCTCGGGCAGATGCAGGATCATGTCGTGCGCGGCGGCGGCGCGGGCCGCGGCGACGACGGCGGCATCATCGGGCCGGTCGGCCAGCCGGGCGATGTTCTGGGCGATGGTGCCGTCGAACAGGGTGACGCGCTGAGGCAAATAGCCGATCAGCCCGCCCAGCACGTCCGGGTCGTAATGATCCAGCGCGGCGCCATCCAGCCGGATCTTGCCCCCTGCGGCCCGCCACACGCCGGTAAGCGCCCGCGCCAGCGACGACTTGCCCGCCCCCGAGGCCCCGATGACGCCCATCGCCTGCCCCGGCTCCAGCGTGAACGAGACATTGCGCAGGGATGCGATCTGCTGGCCGGGCGGCAGCACCGTCAGGCCCGTGGCCTGCAACCGGGCGGCGGGGCGGGGCAACGCCGTGCGCGGGGCCTCGGGCGTGACCTCGGACAGCAAATGGCCCAGTTGCGACCAGCCCCGCATGGCGCGCTGCACCACCGGCCATTGACCCAGCGCCACGTCGATCGGCGCCAGCGCCCGCCCCATCAGGATCGAGGCCGCGATCATTGCCCCCGGCGTGATCTGACCGCCCAGCGCCAGATAGGCCCCAAGCCCCAGCATCGCCGATTGCAGGAACAGCCGCAAAGTCCGCGTCAGCGTAGAGAACCCGCCCGAACGGTCCGAGGCCACCATGGACCGGTCCAGCGCCTGCACCCGCCGGATCTGCCAGCGGCCAAAGGCGTTGTCCTTCATGCCAAGGCTGCGCACGGTCTCGGCCTCGTCCCGGATCTGGTCGGCCATGCGGTCGGCCTGAACCGCCGCCCCCGACGCGATCCGCTGCGCCCCGGCGGTCAGAAGCTGGTTCAGCACCGTCACCAAGATCAGCACCGCCGCACCGGCCAGCGCCAGCAGGCCCAGCCACGGGTGGAACGCGAAGATCGCCAGCAGGAAGATCGGCGTCCAAGGGATATCGTAAAGCGCCAGCAATGCGGGCGAGGACAGCAGCTTGCGCACGGCCTCGAGGTCGCGCAGACCGGTGGCCCCGTCGGCGCCATCCTGTGGGCGGTCGGTGGCGCGGGACAAAAGGGCGCTGAACACCCGCCGGTCCAGCACGGTCTGGAACCGCGCCCCGGCCCGCGCCAGCAGCCGCCCGCGGGCGTAATCCAGAAGCCCCATCATCAGGTACAGGAACCCGACCAGCAGCGTCAGCGCGATCAGCGTTTCCTCGGACCGGCTGCCCAGCACCCGGTCGTAGACCTGAAGCATATAGAGCGGGCCGGTCAGCATCAGCAGGTTGACGAACAGGCTGAACAGGAAGACCGAGGCGAACAGACCCGCACTTTGACGTCGCACCGATGCCAGTTCGGCCCGTCCGGGGCGGGTATCAAGAATGCGTGTTTTGGCCATTTCGGTCCCCTTCGCCGCCCGCAGGGCAGGATTCGCGCCCCTGTCGTTCTTGCACCTGCCGGTCTAACATCCTATCGGTAAACACGGTCTGACGCGCATTGAATTCCAGCTCGGACGGCACCTACGCCATGTGAATTTAGCTGCTAAAGGGATCATTTCCATTGCAATATGCCCGCTTGCGGAGGTCCCTCCGCCGTCTTGCCCTTTCGCTGCCGGTTCTGGCCATCGCGGCAGCCTGCACCCCCGGCACCCCCGGCGCGGACGGGGTCTTCGACCCCTACGAGACGGCCAACCGGGCGCGGCATGCGTCCAGCGTGGGGGTCGACCGGGCGGTTCTGAAGCCCGTTTCGCAGGCCTACGGCACGATCACCCCGCAGCCCGTGCGTCAGGTCGTGGGCAACGTCGCCTCGAACCTCGATCTGCCCGGCATCGTGGTGAACGACGTGCTGCAGTTCCAGATCGAAGACGCGGTGCACAACACATGGCGGTTCGCGATCAACTCGACCCTCGGGGTTGCGGGGCTGTTCGACGTGGCCTCCTCGATGGGCCTGCCCGAGCGGGACACCGATTTCGGCGAGACGCTGCATGTCTGGGGCGCCCCCGAGGGCGCTTATCTGGTGCTGCCCGTCTTCGGCCCCTCGACCGAGCGGGACGCGGCGGGCAGGGTCGTCGACTTCATCATCAACCCCACCCGATTCCTGATCCAGCCACCGGAAAGCTACTACGCCACCGGCGCAAAAGTGCTCGCACGGGTTGGTGATCGCGACCAATATTCCGGCGTGCTTGATTCGGTCCTATATGAGAGTGCTGACAGTTATGCCCAGACCCGCATGCTTTACCTGCAAAACCGCAGGTTCGAGCTGGGGATCGAGGCCGATGACCAGTATCTTGATCCGTATGAGGTCCGCCAATGACATCTATCTTCACACGACGCGAATTCGCCGCGATGGCGGTTTCGGGACTTGCGGTCGCCGCCTTCGGTGGCCGGGCGCAGGCGGCGACGCCGGCTCAGGCGCAGGCGTTGGTCCAGTCACTGGTGAATGACATCTTCCGCGTGATTGGCTCGGGCAAGTCCGAGCAGGCGATCTATCGCGATTTCGACGGGCTCTTTGCCAAATACGCCGACGTGGACATCATCGCCCGTCAGGTTCTGGGCGCCGATTCCCGCCGCGCCAGCCCGGCCCAGATGCGGGCCTTCACCGATGCCTTCCGGGGCTATATCTCGCGCAAGTACGGCAAGCGGTTCCGCGAGTTCATCGGAGGCCGGATCGAAGTGACCAGCGCGGCCAAGGTAAAATCCTTCTTCGAGGTGAAGACCACCGCCCACTTGAGGGGGGAAGCCCCGTTCGAGGTCCGCTTTCTGGTTTCGGACAAATCCGGGCGCCCGCGCTTTTTCAACATGCTGATCGAGGGCGTGAACCTGATGCTGACCGAGACCGCCGAGATCGGCGCCCGTCTGGATCAGCGTCGCGGCGATCTGGACGCCCTGATCGCCGATCTGCGCACGATGGGCTAAGCGCCACAGCTTGGGGCCACTGCCCGCGTATGTTTGGGTCATAGTTACCAAAACACCCGGCACAGGCATGTGTCGGGTGTTTTGTTGTGAAAGGGCTAAGACGCTCAGGCTGACCGGCGGGCTCGGCGTATGGCTCGCCAGAGATCCGGGAAACGCAAGGCGCTATCGCCCGCCGAGGATTTTGCCCAGCACCTCAAGAATAATCCGCTCGGCCGCGTCGCCTGCGCTGCCACCGGACCTGCGCTTGGGCTGGCCCCCGCCATTGCCTCCGCCACCACCGCCGCCACCGTTGCCCAGGTTCTGGGCCACCGGCTGATCGGGCGGGTCCATCGGCAGGGGTGCCGGCGGCAGCCCCTCGTGGACGCGAATCATGGTGTCCTTCCAGATATCGGCTGGCAGACCGCCGCCGGTCACGCCGCTCAGCGGGGTGTTGTCGTCATAGCCCATCCAGACGCCGGCGACGTAATCGGCGGTGAAGCCCACGAACCACGCGTCCCGCGCGGCCTGTGTGGTGCCGGTCTTGCCAGCGGCCTCGCGGCCCGGAAGCTGGGCGCGGGCGCCGGTGCCGCCGTCGATCACCTTGTTCATCATATAGGTCAACTGACGGGCGGCTTTCTCCGAGATCACACGCTCGCCCATGCCGCCGTCCTGATCCATCAGCGCCTTTCTCTCGCCCACCAGACGCAGCTCGGTCAGACCATAGGGCCGCACGCTGCGACCGCCGTTCAGAATGCCGGCATAGGCGCCCGTCATCTCCATCAAAGAGCTTTCCGACGCGCCCAGCGCCAGCGCCGGCCCGGCGGCAAGGTCGCTTTTGATCCCGAACATCTCGGCGGTGCGGCGGACGTTCTCGCGCCCCACCTCTTCCGAGATGCGGACCGCCGGCGTGTTGAGCGATTTGCGCAGCGCCTCGGTCAGCGTCACCCGGCCCCGGTATTTGCCGTCGTAGTTCTTGGGCGACCATGCGCCGGAACCGGGGATGTTCAGGGTCAGGGGCGTATCCTCGACCGTGGAGTTCGGTGACATGCCCAGATCAAGGGCTGCGGCATAGACGAACGGCTTGAACGCCGAGCCGGTCTGGCGCTTGGCCTGCACCGCGCGGTTGAACGCGCCCGAAACCTTGGTCTGGCGTCCGCCCACCACGGCCCGGACCGCCCCGTCCGAAGACATGACCACGATGGCGGCCTGCGCCTCGGAGCCCTCTTTGACCTTGTCGGCGAAGATGGTCTTCATCGCCGCTTCGGCCGCGGTCTGGATCTGGGCGTCGAAGGTGGTGCGGATGATGACGTCTTCGGTGGTGTCGCGGGTCAGGAACGACGGCCCGCTGGACATCACCCAATCGGCGAAATAGCCCCCC
>SWCD01004432.1_pt1 | contig 72355 bp, 67 predicted proteins | sample 4693011 | NCBI WGS metagenome assembly SWCD01 (sample SAMN10267278, study PRJNA491770) | bioreactor metagenome | isolation source: DHS bioreactor inoculated with marine | place: Japan: Omine Ridge, Nankai Trough
GGGGGGGCGGCAGGGCAGTGCCCGCCGCCCCCTTGTCGCTACCAGCCCGTGCGCAGCGCCTCGGCGGCGCGCACGGTGCCCACGTTCATCCCGCGACGGTTGATCAGGGCCGCGTCGGTCAGGGCGGTTGCCGCCGGATCGTCGGCCTCCAGCACCCCAAGCCCCACCAGAATCGCGGCGATGGCCGCTTCGGACGCCCGGGTGGTGCCGTCGTTGACCTTCAGCGCGATGCCCATGCCGGTGTCGGGCAGGATGCCGACAAAGACACCCTCGGCCCCGGTCTTGACCGCCGCCCGCCCCTTGGCCGCCCGCATCAGCGCGGTGCAGGCGCGGCCTTCGCCGGCGACCAGTTCGGGATGGCTTACCATCGCCTCGTAAAGCCGGCTTTGCGCCAGCCCCCGGACCGAGCTTTCGTCGGGGGCGGCGAACTTGGCCATCGCCCGCGCCAGCCCTTCCAGCGAGGTCGCGAAATTCGGGGCCGAGCAGCCGTCGATGCCATAGCCGGGCGAGGTCTCGCCGGTCTCTTCCTCGAACGCCTCGCGGACGGTGCGTTGCACGGCGTGGTCGGGCTCGTGATACTCGGACCCCGCGCCCAGATGCCGGTTGAGGGTCAGAAAGCCCGCGTGCTTGCCCGAGCAGTTGTTGTGCACCTGACAGGGGCTGGCGCCCTCGCGGATCATCTCGATCTTGGCGTCGGGGTCGTCGGGGCGCTGGGGGCCGCAGCGCAGATCGTCGTCGCCCAGCCCCAGATCCGCCAGCCATGCGTTGACCCGGTCGGTGTGGATATGCGCCCCGTTGTGCGAGGCACAGGCCAGCGCCAGCGCTTCCGACGTCAGCCCGGCGGCATCGGAAGCCCCGCTTTCCACCAGCGGCAGCGCCTGCAGCATCTTGCACGACGAGCGCGGAAAGATCTGCACCTGCGGATCGCCCCACGCGCGCACAACCTGCCCCGAGGCGTCGCAGATCACCGCGTGCCCCATGTGGACGCTTTCCAGAATATCGCCGCGGATCAGCTCGCACAGGGTGGCGGCGGGGGTGGTCGAAAGGGACTTGGCATGGCTCATAGGCGGATCTCCAACGTGTGAGGGCGAAATCGTGCCGACGGGGTTCCCAATCTTGGCGCCTTCGCGTTATTGTCCCGCCGTCGGGTGAAATAGAGCCGCTTTCAAGACCCTCCTCAAGAGCGGGTCTCGCGGTCGGAACGAGGCAATAGCAGCTGGAGGCTGTAACACAACATGTCATCATCGGTATTGAGAACACGCGCGTTTCTAGCAGCACTCCTGTTGGCGACCGGGGCCGCAGGTACGTTCGCAGGCGCGGCAGCCGCACAGGAATCGTCGAACCGCGTTGCCGCCAAAACGGACTGGAGCGTTTTCGTCGAGAAAGATCCCGCCGAGTGCTGGATCGTCTCGGCGCCCAAGGAAACCGTCAACACCCGCGACGGGCGCGTCGTGGCCGTGCGTCGGGGCGATATCCGGCTTTTCGTCAGCTTCCGCCCGAAATCCAATGTCTCGGGCGAGGTGTCTTTCCGCGGCGGCTACCCGTTCCGCGACGGCTCGACCGTGTCGCTGCAGATCGGGGATGACACGTTCGAGATGTTCACCTCGTCCGAGGATGAAACCGCGTGGCCGCCCTCGGCCAGCGAGGACGCGAAGATCATCGCCTCGATGAAGCGCGGCGCGCAGGCGGTTCTGTCGGCGGTGTCCGGACGCGGCACCAAGACCCGCGACACCTTCTCGTTGCTGGGCTTCACCGCCGCCTTGGAAGACGCCGAGAAACGCTGCAACTAACGCCTTGGACGCCGCCCGCACGGGTCAGGCAGCGAAGCCTGCACGGACTGCGCCCTGCGCGCGGTCCGCGCCGCCCGATCAGCCGCGAGGCTTGACGCAGACGCATTCCTTCCCCAATCAGATAGCGCGAGATGTCATTGATCGTCCCGCGCCGGTCCCGCAGCCTTGATGCCCGTCTTTATCCCGGTGCGGCACGGCGACTCCCCTTGGGGATGGACAGACGCGACAGACGGCCTATCTGCCGTCTACGCAGGATTGCGGAGGGATAATGTCTGACCTGGATCTGGAAGCCGTCTTTGCAGAGGTTTCAAGCCCGTATGTGCTGCTGGATCGTGACCTGCGAATGGTTTGGGCCAATTCGGCTTATCTGAACGTCACACGCCGCCGCAAGGAACAGGTTGTCGGTCGTATCATGACCGAAGAATTCCCCGCCGAGCCCGACAGCCCGTCCGACCAGATGCTGCGCCACTCCATCGCGCGGGCCTTTCAGACCGGCGAGACCGATCACCTTCCGTTGATCCCCTATCCGATCGCCGAGGCGGACGGCACGCTGAAGACAAGATACTGGAGCGCCAGCCACGCCCCGATCCGCGACGAAAGCGGCAAGGTCGTCTATGTCCTGCAGAATACCAACGACGTCACAGATCTTTACAAGAACGCATCCGTAAGCGCGGACACGCTGGACGGCAACAAAAGCGACGTCCTGCGCCGGGCCGAAGAAGTGTCGATGCTGAATCTGGAACTGGGATCGACCACCGAATTCTTCCAGACCATCTTTGAACAGGCGCCGGGCTTCATGGCTGTCGTGGTCGGCGAGCATCATGTCTTCAAGGTCGTGAACGCGGCCTATTACCGTTTGGTTGGCGACCGCCCTCTGATCGGTCGTTCGGTAGAAGAGGCCTTTCCGGACCTCAAGGGGCAGGGCTTTTACGAACTGCTGGATAAGGTCTACCAAACCGGAGAGACGGTGGCCTATAGCGGGGCCGAGGTCTGGCTGCGCACTGGCGAAACGGGCGAGGCGTCGAAGTATTACGTTGATTTCGTCTATCAGCCCCTTCGCAACGACGCCGGCGAGGTCATCGGCATCTTCGTTCAGGGCCATGACGTCACCGCCCAGACCATGGCCGAACACAAGCTTGCCGAAGCCGAAGAGCGGTTTCGCACCATGGCGCAAAGCATGCCCAGCCACGTCTGGACAGCCCAGCCCGATGGCCAACTCGACTGGCTGAGCGACCGGCTTTACAAGGCGACCGGCACTCAGGTCGGCGATCTGTTCGGCTCGGACTGGTTAAGCGTGGTGCATCCGGACGATCTTCCGAACAGTGCGCCGGCATGGATTGCGGCGATCAACTCGGGCAACAACTACGAGACCGAGTTTCGCATCCGTGCGGCCTCGGGCGAGTATCGCTGGAACATCGTCCGGGCCTCGCCCATCCGCAACTCCGAGGGTCAGATCATGCGCTGGGTCGGGACCAACACCGACATCCATGACCGCAAGGTGGCCGAGGCCGCGCTGGCCGATCTGAACGCCACGCTCGAACAGCGGGTCGAGCAGCGCAATCAGGAACTGGAAGAGGTGCACGCCGCCCTGCGCCAAAGCCAGAAGATGGAAGCGATCGGCACATTGGCGGGCGGTGTGGCCCATGATTTCAACAACCTGCTTCAGGCCATCACCGGCAGTCTGGAGCTTGCCAGCCGGGATCTGCCCGCAGATGAAAGCGAGGCTGCGCTTGAAACCGGGCTGGCGCGACGGCGCATCAATCAGGCGATGACGGCGGTGGATCGCGGCGCACGGCTGGCCTCGCAGCTTTTGTCGTTCAGCCGCCGCCAGCCTCTCAGCCCGCGCCCCGTTGTGCTGCCGCGTCTCTTTGCCGATGCCGAGCATATCCTACGCAGCGCGCTGGGCTCGGGGGTCGAACTTAGCATCCGCTCGGCGCCGGACCTGTGGACCACGCTTGTCGACCCCGCCAACATGGAAAACGCGCTGCTCAATCTGACGGTTAACGCCCGCGATGCGATGGACGGGATGGGCACCCTGACCATCGAGGCCGAGAATGTCCATCTGGACGACGCCTATGCCCGCACCCATTCCGATGCCGAGGCGGGCGAATATGTCATGCTAACCATGACCGACACCGGCCCCGGCATGAGCCAAGAGGTCATGGACCGCGCGTTCGAGCCGTTCTTTTCCACCAAGGGCGAGGGGCGCGGCACCGGGCTGGGCCTGCCGATGGTCTATGGCTTCGCCAAGCAGTCGGGCGGTCACATCCGGCTTGAAAATTCGCCCGGACGCGGGGCGACGGTGCGCGTTTTCCTGCCCCGGACCGAGCTTGAGGTCCACGATGCCCACCCCGCCGAACGTCCCGAGGGCGTGCGCGGCGGCGACGAGACGGTCCTGCTGGTCGAGGATGACGAGATGGTCCGCACCACGGCCAGCGCCCAGTTGACGGCGCTGGGCTACAACGTGCTGGAAGCGCCCGACGCCGACTATGGCATGCGGATTCTGGAGAGCGACGCGCCGATTGATCTGTTGCTGACCGACGTGGTGATGCCGGGCCGTCTGACCAGCCGCGAGATGGCAAAGCGTGCGCTGAAACTGCGCCCGGGGCTGCCGGTGCTGTTCAGCTCGGGCTATACCCGCGACGCGATGGTTCATGATGGCCGTCTGGAAGAAGGTGTTCAGTTGCTCAGCAAACCCTACAGCCGCGAGGCGCTGGCCCATAAGCTGCGCGAAATGCTGGACACGGCGCCGGAGGCGGATGCGCGCCACGGGACCCAAGCTGGTCCCGCGCCCACCAGCGCGCCCACCGGTGCACCCAACGGTGCACCCAAGGCCGCGCCCACCAACGGGGCCGCCCCGCCCAAGCCGGCCGCCGCCGCGAATCCCCCCTCGCACGAGGGGTTGCGGATCTTGGTCTGCGAGGATGACGCGCTGATCTGTCTGGACGTCGCCGAGATGTCCGCCGCCCGTGGAGCAAAGGTTCAGATGGCCTCGACCGGACGGGATGCGCTGAAACTGCTGTCGCAGGGCGAGACGGATGTTCTTCTGGTGGATCTGGGGCTGCCCGACATGTCCGGCCTTCAGGTGGCTCGCCAAGCCTTCGAGGATGACCCCGCTATCGCCATCCTCTTTGCCACCGGCCAGCACGATCTGCCTGAAATCACCGAGTTTTCCCGCGCCGGCATGTTGACCAAGCCCTTCACCGAAGGCGCCCTGCTGAAAGAGATCGACGCGCTGATCTCGCGCTGACGGTCGCCCACTGCCACTCAAGGCGGGCCGTCACCCGGCACGCCCGGCAATTTCAATCGACCCCGACGGCGGGCGGCTGCCCCCGGCACCGCACCCGCGCGGGGGGCTGTTTATTTTCGCCGCGGCTTCCTATATGCGGGGTCAATTCCGACGGAGTTCTGACGATGACCGACACCCGTGCCAACAGCACCGAGGGCCCTCTTGCCGATGCGGCCACCCCCGATCCGCGTGCGCTCGACCAGCGTGCGTCCGGCGCGCGTGACGCCTCGGCGCCGATCACGCAGGACGTGCTGACCATTCCGCGCAAACAGCCCGCGGGCCCGATCAACCTTGTGGGCCTGACCCGCGACGGGCTGGCGGCGGCGCTGCTGGCCGCAGGCACGCCCGAGCGTCAGGTCAAGATGCGCACCGGGCAGGTCTGGCAGTGGATCTATGAAAAGGGTGTGCGCGACTTCGAATCGATGACCAACCTTGCCAAACCCTACCGGACCCTGCTGGCCGAGAACTTCGTCGTGGCCGTCCCCGAGGTGGTGTCGCGCAATGTCTCGACCGACGGCACGCGCAAATATCTGGTGCGGATCGCCGGCGGCCACGAGGTCGAGGTGGTCTATATCCCCGAAACCGACCGCGGCACGCTGTGCGTGTCCAGTCAGGTGGGCTGCACGCTGACTTGTTCGTTCTGCCACACCGGCACGCAGAAGCTGGTGCGCAACCTGACCGCAGGCGAGATCGTCGGTCAGATCTTGGTGGCCCGCGACGATCTGGGCGAATGGCCCGTGCAGGGCGCGCCGAAGAACGAAACGCGCCTGCTGTCCAATGTCGTGCTGATGGGCATGGGCGAGCCGCTTTACAATTTCGACAACGTTCGCGACGCGATGAAGATCGCCATGGACCCCGAGGGCATCAGCCTGTCGCGGCGTCGCATCACCCTGTCGACCAGCGGCGTCGTCCCCGAGATCGCCCGCACCGCCGCCGAGATCGGCTGCATGCTGGCGATCAGCTTCCACGCCACCACCGACGAGGTGCGCGACAAGCTGGTGCCGATCAACCGCAAGTGGAACCTTGAGGCGCTTCTGAAGGCGCTGAAGGAGTATCCCAAGGCGTCGAACTCGGAACGGATCACCTTTGAATATGTGATGCTGGACGGCGTGAACGACAGCGACGAAGACGCGCACCGCCTGATCGAACTGATCAAGGGCATTCCCGCCAAGATCAACCTGATCCCCTTCAACGAATGGCCCGGCGCGCCCTACAAACGCTCGTCCAACAACCGCATTCGCCGCTTTGCCGACATCATCTACAAGGCCGGTTACGCCAGCCCGATCCGCACCCCGCGCGGCGAGGATATCATGGCCGCCTGCGGACAGTTGAAATCCGCCACCGAACGCGCCCGCAAAAGCCGCGCCCAGATCGCCGCCGAGACGGGGCAGGGCTAGCCCGCGCCCGCCGGGTTGGACAGGCCTATCCCTGCTCGGTCTTCATCCCGCGCTGGATGTGCAGGAACAGGAACGAGGCCGAGCAGCTGATCAGCAAAAAGCCGTTCAACGCCTCGACCCCCGCCATCAGACGCAGGTGGCCGCTGGGGTAGATGTCGCCCAGACCAAGCGATGTGTAATTCACGATCGAGAAATAATAGATGTCCATGAAGTTCTGCGGATCTTCGGGCTTGAACGCGCCGATCCCCAATTCCCGCCCGAAGAAGAAGCCGCCTGCGTAGAAGCCGGCCTCGATCACATGGGCCAGCCCCATCAGCGCCAGCGCCAGCACCAGCTTGCCGCCGTGGCCGATGGGGATGCGATTGATCCCGTCCATGGACGTTTTCATCGCCAAATAGTGGAAATACCCCGAAGCCAGAAAGATCCCGGCGATCAACAGGATTGACAGTATCATGGGTTCCCCGATTCCGGTTTGGTTTCCAGATCCATCCCTTGCCGGGACACGGTGGGTGCCCCCCGTGACGGGGGGTCCCGGTTCAGGGGTCAACCAACCCAAGGGTGCAGGGTTCCCGCCGGACTCGCGTCACAATGCCGGCGGGCTGGTCGGCTCGCCGGTTCAGATCGCTTTCAGCCCCCGTTCAGCCCCCGTTCACCCGGCGTCCGGACGGCCCGGCACATGTTCGCGCGGGGTTTCGGGCAGGGGCCAGTTCGCGATCAGATCCATGGCGTCCTGAGCCGTCTCGACAAAGCGGAACAGCTCCAGATCCTGATCCGAGATGGTGCCGGCCTCGGCCAGCGCCTCCCAATTGATGATGCTGCGCCAGAAGGCCTCGCCGAACAGCAGGAAGGGCACGCGGGCCATGCGGCCGGTCTGGATCAGGGTCAGGGCCTCGAACATCTCGTCCAGCGTGCCGAAGCCGCCGGGGAAGCAGCAGATCGCGCGGGCGCGCATCAGGAAATGCATCTTGCGGATCGCGAAATAGTGGAAGTTCAGGCACAGCTCGGGGGTGACGTATTCGTTGGGCGCCTGCTCATGCGGCAGCACGATGTTCAGCCCGATCGAGCGCCCGCCGGCATCGGCGGCGCCACGGTTTCCAGCCTCCATCACGCCGGGGCCGCCGCCGGTGACGATGACACTGTCCACCCCGCCGCCAGCGACCGAGCTTTCGGTCATCAGGCGGGCGAATTTGCGGGCCTCGTCATAGAAATGCGACAGTTGCGCCAGCGTCTCGGTCCGGGCGGTGTGGCGTTGGTCGGGGGCGGGGATGCGGGCGCCGCCGAACAGCACGATGGTGCTTTCGATCCCGGCCTCGTCCAGCAGCATCTGGGGCTTGAGAAGCTCCAGTTGCAGGCGCACGGGGCGCAACTCGTCCCGGCACAGGAAATCGGGGTCGGAAAAGGCAAGCCTGTAGGCCGGCGCACGCGTTTGCGGCGTGTCCGGCGTGTCGCGCATCGTCTCCACATCCTGATGTGAATCCCGGAATACCTGCCGACGACGGTCGTCCATGCCTTGCCTCCTTGCATTGCGCCTTTGCAAACCAGCGTCTATAGGCTCGGGCTGACCTGCGCCATACACTTTCCGGAGGGATTCCATGTCCAACGCCCAGCTTGAAACTGCCATCGAAGCCGCCTGGGAAGGCCGCGACCAGATCACCACCCAGACCAAGGGCGAAACCCGCGACGCGATCGAGACGACACTGGATGCGCTGGACAGCGGCACCCTGCGCGTGGCCGAGCGCCGCGAGAATGGTGACTGGCACGTCAACCAGTGGGCCAAGAAGGCGGTTCTGCTGGGCTTTCGTCTGAACGACATGGAAATGCAGTCCGGCGGCCCGCAGGGAAGCGGCTGGTGGGACAAGGTCGACAGCAAGTTCAAGGGCTGGGCCGAGGCCGACTGGAAAAAGGCAGGCTTCCGCGCCGTGCCCAACTGTGTCGTGCGCCGCTCGGCCTTCATCGCGCCGGGCGTGGTGTTGATGCCGTCCTTCGTGAACCTTGGCGCCTATGTCGACGAGGGCACGATGGTCGACACATGGGCCACCGTCGGAAGCTGCGCACAGATCGGCAAGGGCGTGCACCTGTCGGGCGGCGTCGGCATTGGCGGCGTTCTGGAGCCGATGCAGGCCGGCCCCACCATCATCGAGGACAACTGCTTCATCGGTGCCCGCTCTGAGGTGGTCGAGGGCGTGATCGTCCGCGAAGGTTCGGTGCTGGGCATGGGCGTCTTCCTTGGCCAGTCCACCAAGATCCTGGACCGCGAGACCGGCAAGGTCACCTATGGCGAGGTGCCGTCGGGGTCGGTCGTGGTTGCGGGCTCCATGCCCTCGTCGAACGGCGTGCATCTTTACTGCGCGGTGATCGTGAAGCGGGTGGATGAAAAGACCCGGTCCAAGACCTCGATCAACGAGCTGCTGCGCGACTGATCCTCTTTCTGGCCGCATCAGGTTCCCCGGCCAAAAGGCGCGGGCGGAACCCCTACGCGTTTCGGCGCGTTGCCAGACCATAACCGTCTTCAAGGCGGCAATTGGAATGGAAGGGTGCGGAAATGGAAGGTCTCGGCTGGATTGCGGCGATTATCGTCGGCGGTATTGCAGGGTGGATTGCGGAAAAGATCATGCGGTCGGATCACGGCCTGCTGACCAACATCATTCTGGGTATTCTGGGCGCGGTGATCCTGAACGCCATTCTGGCGATGTTCGGCGTGGTCTGGGGCGGCTGGATCGGCCAGTTGGTGATCGGCGTGATCGGTGCTTCGCTGCTGATCTGGGGCTACCGGATGGTGCGCGGCAGGACCTGACCTCTGCGTCACAAAACAACGGTTTGAATTGGCCGGCGTCCCCAAGGGGCGCCGGCTTTTTCGTGGGCGAAAGGTGTGCAGGATTTTTGACATTGACAGATTGTCATACAATCTGCTGACATAGCGACCATGTCGCAAACACCCCCCAATCCGCACGATCTGGCCCTAAGCCGCGATGGGCTGACCCTGAGCAGCCGACTTGTCGTCGCCCTGCGCGGCGCGATCCTTGACGGCACCCTGCCGCCCGGCCGCAACCTGCGCGAACGCGAGCTGTGCGAGATGTTCGGCGTCAGCCGGGGCTTGGTCCGCGAGGCGATCCAGAAGCTGGCCTCGGAAGGGCTGATCACCATCATCGCCCACAAGGGCCCCGAGGTGGCCCGTCTGGACCGCGCCGCGGCCCGGCATCTGTACCTTGTGCGCGGCGCATTGGAAGGCTTGGCGACAGAGGCGTTCACCCGCCATGCCGATCCCGCCACCCGCGCCCGGCTGCGTCAGATCCATGCGGATTTATGTGCGATCAAGCCCGATGCGGGCGGCGCGGCGCTGATCCGGGTGAAGAACGACTTTTACGCCTGCGTGCTGGAAGGGGCCGGCAACCCGGTCCTGCAAGAGATGTTCACCCAGTTGAACAACCGCATCACGCAACTGCGCCTGATCTCGATGTCCCAGCCCGGCAGGCTGCAACGCACCCAAGCCGAGATCGGCGCGATCCTTGCCGCCATCGACGCGGACGACCCGGCAGCCGCACGCCGGTTGGCCGAAGCGCATGTCGCCTCGGCCGCCGCGGCGACGGACGCCTGCTTTCACATTCTCGAAACCGAAAACCCAGACAAAGGACACTGATCATGGACAAGGCCACTTACGACAAGGGCATGAAAATCCGCCGCGAGACCCTGGGCGACAAGTATGTCGACCGCGCGATGGACAACGTGAACGAGTTCACCGACGACCTGCAGAAGATGGTCACCACCTATTGCTGGGGCGAGGTTTGGGGCCGCGACGGTCTGGACCGGAAAAGCCGCTCGATGATCAACATCGCCATGATCGCGACGCTGAACCGCCAACACGAGCTTGCGGCCCACGTCCGCGGTGCGATCAACAACGGCCTCAGCCGCGACGAGATCAAGGAGATCCTGCTTCAGGTCGGCATCTACGCCGGCGTTCCCGCCATGGTCGACAGCTTCCGCATCGCGCGCCAGACCCTTGACGAGATCGACAATGACAAGTGATGCAAACGCCCGTCTGGGCTTTGTCGGCCTTGGCGCGATGGGTGCGCCGATGGTCGGGATCATGGGCAAATCCGGTCTGGTGCCGACCCTGTTCGACATCGACGCGGCGCTTGCGAAGGATGTCGCGGCCCGCAACGGCGCAACCTCGGTCCCGACACTGGCGGCGCTTGGCGCGGCCTGCGATGTGGTGATCCTGATGCTGCCGAACTCGGGGATCGTCCGTCAGGTCGTGCTGGGATCGGATGGCCAAGGATCGGACGGCCTTGCGGCGTCGATGGCCAAGGGCGGGCTGATCATCGACATGAGCTCCTCGGACCCGGTCGAGACGCGCCGCCTTGGTGCCGAGATCGCGCAATCGGGCATCACCCTGATGGACGCCCCCGTCTCGGGCGGCGTGCGCAAGGCGGCCAACGGCACGCTTGCGATCATGCTTGGCACCGATGACGATGCCGCCGCCGCCCGTGCCACCCCGGTGCTAGAGTCGATGGGAACGGTCTATCGCACCGGCGGTCTGGGCTCGGGGCACGCCACCAAGGCGCTGAACAACTACGTCTCGGCGGCGGGTCTGTCGGCGGCCTGCGAGGCTGTGCTGATCGGCAAGGAATTCGGGCTGGACCCGGACCGGCTGGTCGAGGTCATCAACGCCTCGACCGGGCGCAACAACGCCACCGAGAACAAGCTGCGCCAGTTCGTTCTGAATGACGAATTTCGCAAGGCGGGTTTCTCGCTGGCGTTGATGGCCAAGGATCTGGGGCTTGCAGCCTCGCTTGCCGAGGCGACACGCCCCGATCTGCCCGGCCCCTCGGCAACGCGTGATCTATGGGCTGCCGCGCGTGACCGGCTGGAGGACGGCGCGGATCATACCGAGATCTATCGCTATCTCGACAGCATGGCGGACCCCGGCGAGGCCGGGGACGGAAAGACCGACGATCGCGATGGCTGATCCCTCCGCATGGCTGGCGCGGGCTGCCGAGGATGCCCGCTTTGCCTGGCATTGTCGGGGGCTGGATCTGGTCCTGCGGGTCGAGGTGGGCGAGGGGGCCGACACGATCCGCCGGGGGCTGCGGCTGTCCACGTCCCCCGCCGTGCTGACCGAACACGATGCCCGGGCGCTGACGGCGGATATCGTCATTTCCGGTCCGGCATCGGTCATCGGCCAGATCGCCCAACCCGCCCCGCCGCCGGGGTTGCAGTCCTTCGGGGCATGGCTGCGGCACGACACTGGCCTGAACATCACCGGCGATCCGCTGGTCATCGCACAGGCATTGGCGGCGCTGGAACGGCTGGTCGAACTGGCCCGCCCCGCCGCCGGGCCGGGCGCGGCGATCACCTTCGCCACCGACCCCGCCCGCGTCCACGGCCAGCAGCGGTTGCTGACCGGGCCGGGGGGCACTGCCCTGATCCACTGGCTGCACTCTGGCGCGGAGGGCGACACGCCGCTGCTCTACCTGCACACCGCCGGGGCCGACGCGCGGCAGTATCGGCATCAACTGGCGGATCTGGACCTGATCGACCGGGGCGCGTCCTATGCCTTTGACATGCCGTGGCACGGCTATTCCGGCGGGGTGGACGGGGTGGAATCCACCCACGCCTACACGCTGACGGAACCGGACTATCTGGGCTGGTGCACCGCGTTCATCGAACAGGTGATCGCCCGTCCGGTCATCGTGGTGGGCTGTTCGATGGGCGCTGCGATGGCGCTGACACTGACCGCCCGCCGCCCGGACCTGATCGCGGGATGCCTGGCGCTTGAGGCGCCGCTTAGCGCACCGGGGCGTTACAACGATCTGCTGACGGATGCCCGCGTGGCCGACAGCCAGCACAACCCGTCATACGTGCGGGCGCTGCTGTCGCCCACCGCCCCCCAGCGTTACCGCGACGAGGCCGCGGCGATCTATGCGCAGGGCCGTCCGGGCGTCTACATGGGCGATCTGGCCTATTACAGCAACGAATACGACGGCTCGCGGCTGGCCGAGCCCTTGCGGCAGGCCGGTCGCCCGATCGAGCTTCTGACCGGCGCCTACGATTACTCGGCCTCGCCCGACAACACCCGCCGGTTGGAAGCCAGTATCAACGGCCCCGATCTTGTCACCTTCACCGAGATGCCGGCCCTTGGCCATTTCCCGATGATCGAAGACCCGCAAGCCTTCCGCCCCTATCTTCTGGCGGCGCTGGACCGGCTAGACCGAAAGGATCGCTGATGACTTACGACGTGCACGCCATCCGCTATGCGACCTCGATCCGGCCATCGTCGGACTATTTTCTGGGCGACGATCCCCATGACGGCCCCGCGCCCATCCATTACTACATCTGGCTGATCCGCAACGCCGAGCGGACTATCGTGGTGGACACAGGCTTTCACGCCCGCCGCGCAGCCGAGCGGGGGCGCGATTACCTGCGCTGCCCGTCCGAGGGGCTGGCGCGGCTGGGGGTCGATTGCGCCGATGTGGACACCGTGATCGTGACGCATCTGCATTACGACCACGCCGGCAATCTGGATCTGTTCCCCAACGCCCAGCTGATCCTGCAGGAAGAAGAGATGCGCCACGCCACCGGCAAGCTGATGCGCTTTGCCGTGATCCGCGCGCCGTTCGAACTGGAGGACGTCCAGACCACGGTCGCGCGCAATTATGCGGGGCAGGTGCGGTTCGTGGATGGCGATGCGCCCGTCGCGCCGGGGGTCTCGGTGGTGCATGTGCCGGGGCATTCCTGTGGCCTGCAATCGGTGCTGGTCGAAACGGCGCGGGGACGTCTGTGCCTTGCCTCGGACGCGGCGCATTTCTACGACAACGTGCGGCTGCAAAGCCCGTTTCCGATCACGGTGAACGTCGGCGCGGCGCTGGAAGGGCAGGAACGCGTGGCAGCCCTTGCGGGGCGGCCCGAGTTGCTGATCCCCGGCCATGACCCGCGCGTGGCCGAGCTGTATCCGGCGCACCCAGACGATGCGGACATATTCGAGGTCAGCGCCGCCCCCCTTGGCCCGATCCCGCTGTAAACGGGGCCGCCCGCGTCAGTCGCCGGGATTGATCTCGTCAAGCTTCTTGTAAAGGTACGAGCGCGAGATCCCCAATTCTTCGGCCACTTTTTTCTTGTTGCCGCCCAGACGCTTGTAGGTCTCGGCGATCAACTGATCCTCCAGCCGTCCAAGCCGGTCCTTCAGCGGCATCGAGGTCGCATCCGACGGCTCCAGCCCCGCATCCCCGCCCGCCGGATCGCCCTGACCAGAGGGCAGCGCAAGATCGCCAAGCGAGCCTTCGGGACCCGAGCGCGCGTGGGACAGATCGTCGTTGCGGATGACGCCGTCGGTGTCGAAGATCGCGGCACGCTCGATCTCGTGTTTCAACTGGCGGACGTTGCCGGGCCATTGCTGGGCCTGAAGCACGGCCAGCGCCTCGTCGTGCAGGGTGCAGGGGGCGCGGCCGTGGCGGGCGGCGAAGGCGCCAAGGAAATGTTCGGCAAGGGCGGGGATGTCTTCCAGCCGTTCGCGCAGCGGCGGCACGCGTAGGACTACGGGGCTGATGCGGTAATACAGATCCAGACGGAAGCTGTTCTGCTCGACCATCTCTTCCAGATCGCGGTTGGTGGCGGTGATCAGGCGGAAATCGACCTCGACCGATTTGGCGCTGCCCAGCTTCTCGATCAGACCGTCCTGCAGCACGCGCAGCAGTTTGGCCTGAACCTCCATCGGCATGTCTCCGATCTCGTCCAGAAACAGCGTGCCCTTGTTGGCCTGTTCGAACTTGCCGGAATAGCCGTTCTGGTTGGCCCCGGTGAACGCGCCCGAGGAATAGCCGAAGAGCTCGCTTTCCACCAAGGTGGCGGGCAGGGCGGCGGCGTTGACGATGACCATGCTGTTGACGCGCCGCGACGACAGCCGGTGCAGCGCCTGAGCCACCAATTCCTTGCCGGCCCCGCTTTCGCCGGTCAGCATCACCGGCACGTCCAGACTGGCGATGCGCACGATGTCGTTTTTCAGGTCGCGCATCTTGCGGGACTCGCCGATCATCGTGTCGATGCCGTTGTCCTGCCGGCGCATGGCCTCGGCTTCGCGGCGGTAGAACTCGACCTCATTCTGCAGGGATTTGATCCGTGCGCTCATCTCTTGCAGTTGTTCGGGACCCTTGAACATCACCCGCCCGATTGCCCCCAGCAGGTGGCCGTTGCGGAAGATCGGCGTGCGGCTGACGATGCGGTTGGCGCCCTGCATCTTCTGGGTGTGCCCGACCTCGGGCTTGCCGGTTTTCAGGATCTTGTGCAGGCGGGTGTTTTCGATCGCCTTCTGGACCGGCTTGCCGGTGGCCTCGCCGGGGCGGTGGTTGAAGAACGCCTCGTGGACGGGCGAGATGAAGCGCAGGATGGCGTCCTTATCCACCACGGTCATTCCGTCGTAGGGATTGCTGAGCAAATGCTCGAAGATGTCATAGGCGAAATCGACCGAGGCCACGAAATCGAACACCGTGTCGCCGGTGTCTTCGTGGATCAGAAGCAACGCGCCGGACTGAAGCGGTTGCCACAGGATCACCAGTTTCTGCCCGTTGAGCTTCAGGGCCGCCATGCGCGTGCGCCGCACCTCGGCCAGCCAGTCGGGGTCCTCGGCCAAGGCCCTTAGCGCAGGCTCGTCGCCGCGGCCAAGGGTGAAGACCACGCGGTCGGTCTTGTCCAGACAGATGATGCTGGCAAGGGGTGGGGCAGTGCCGGAGGTCGCGTCGTCGGGATGCGCGGATAGGTGTGCTGTCGGGTCGTCTGGGGCCAGTGCCTTTGCCACGGACAGTCCTCCGGTGTTGTTGCACTTGGTGAATACACCCCGCCCCGGCGCTTCGCAATCAGCGAATACCGCAGGCAATTACATCAACGAATTTTCACCAGCGGGCGCAGTTTGGCACGGGGATTGCATCATGGGGGTAAGGACGTGCCAAAAGAGTTGATGAACCCGATGACCCAACAGACCACCCGCCACGCCAAGGGGCACCTGACCCCAGCCGCCGCCGACCTGCCGGTCATATCGCCCTCTGCCGGTCTTTCCTTTTTGGGAGACGTGCGCGTTCTGGACCTGACAACCTCGATCGCGGGACCTTACGCCAGCATGTTGCTGGCCGATTTCGGCGCCGAGGTCATCAAGATCGAACGTCCGGGCGGCGACGATTCCCGCCGCTGGGGGCCGCCGTTTCTGGAAGGCGAGTCGCTGTGGTATCTGTCGGTCAATCGCAACAAGAAGTCCGTCGTGCTGGACCTGACCGATGCCGCTGGCCGGCAAGAGTTCGACCGGCTTGTGCAGGGCGCCGATGTGGTGCTGACCAACCAGCCGCTGTCGGTTCAGCGCAAGCTGGGGCTGGATTACGACACCCTGCGGGCGATCCGCCCCGACCTGATCTTCACCTCGATCACCGGGTTTGGCCTGACTGGGCAGCGGGCGGATCTGACTTGCTATGACCTGATCGCCGAGGGTTATTCCGGCATCATGGACATCACCGGCACCGCCGAGGGCGACCCCCAGAAGATCGGCGCACCGGCTGCCGACATGCTGTCGGGGCAGGATGCCGCCACCGCCACCATCGCCGCGCTTTACGACCGCAAGACCTCGGGGCAGGGGCGGCTGATCGACGTGGCGCTGGTGGAAAGCATGACGCGGTTCCTGTCGTGCCGGATCTCGGCCTATCTGGGCTCGGGCGATGTGCCCCGGCGCAGCGGCGGCACCGACAGCGTGATCGCCGTCTATCAGCAGTTCCGCACGGCCGACGCCTCGATGACGCTGGGACTGGGGACCGACGGCATCTGGGCCCGGTTCTGGAAGGCGGTGGGCGCGCCCGAATTCGCAAAAGAGCCCGGTCTGGAAACCAATGCCAGCCGGTCCATCCACCGCGCCCGCATCGTCGAGCGGATTCAGCAGATCCTGCTGACGCGCCCGCGCGACGAATGGCTGGACCTGTTTGCCGCCGCCCGCGTGCCCGCCGGCCCGATCTATGGCGTCGACGAGGTCGTCGCCGACGCCGGTCTGCTTGAACGTGGGCTGTTCTTCGTTCTTGATGACGGCGGAACGCCGGTGCCGCAAATCGGTCTGGGCATTCATATCGATGGCCAGCCCGTGCGCCCACGCTCGGCGCCGCCGAAACTGGGCCAGCACACTGCCGACTATACGGCCAACGACACCGACAAGGCCGCCGACTGACCCGGCGGACCCGACCCCGACACCAAGCTGAACACAGCGCGGCCCCGCCGCCCGCGAACCGCGACAACAACGGAGAGCCTCATGGACTTCACCCAGATCCGCTATGAAGAAGACGGTCCCATCGGCACGATCACCCTCAACCGTCCCGACAACGGCAACATGTTCACCGAGACCATGTGCCACGAGATTCGCGACTGTATCGAGGCGATCCGCCGCGAAACCCGCACCCGCGTCGTCGTCCTGACCGGCGAGGGCGACCGTTTCTTCTGCATCGGCGGTCAGAAGGACGGGATGGAAGAGACCATGCTTTACGCCGGCGTTCTGCCGACGCTGGAGATGTATGAAGCGATTGATAAACTGCAAAAGCCAGTCATCGCCAGCGTCAACGGATACGCCGTCGGCGGCGGCAACGTGTTGCAGATGCTGTGCGACCTGACCATCGCCAAACAAAGCGCCGTCTTCCGGCAGGTCGGCCCGATGATGGGCTCGTTCGATGCGGGCTACGGCACGTGGTATCTTGAGGATCTGGTCGGCAAGAAACGCGCCAAGGACATCTGGTTCACCAACCCGAAGATGAGCGCCGAATACGCCGAGCGCATCGGCCTGATCAACCGCGTCGTGCCCGACGAGGAGTTGCAGCAGCGCACCCGCGAATACGCGCTGGAGGTGGCCGATCGCGGCGCCTTCGCGCTGGCCGCGGTCAAGGGCGCGTTCACCGCCCGGCATGGCGGGGTCAGCGGGCTGTCCCGCGTCACCCACGACCTGTTGCTGCGGCAGTATCTGGAAACCGACGAATCCAAAGAGCTGTCGGCCAGCTTCCGCGAGAAACGCTCGCCGGATTCCGACACCTTCGGACACTGAGGGCGCGATGAAACCCTATCTGACCCTGCATGACCCCGGACTGGCCGCCGCCCATTACGCGGCTGGCTGCTGGGGGGCGGACACCTTTTATTCGCTGCTGGCGGGGCACGCCGCTGCCTCCCCCGAGGCGACCGCGCTGCGCGACAGTCAGGGACGGCTTAGCTGGGCCCAGTTGCGGGCACGGGTGGACGGCATGGCCGACGCCCTGCTGGACGAGGGGCTGACCCAGGGCGACCGGGTCTCGGTCTGGATGTCCAGCCGCCGCGAGGCTGTGATCACCTTTCTGGCCTGCTCGCGTGAGGGTCTGGCCTGCAACCCCTCGCTTCACCGCAGCTATACCTGCGCCGAGATCGTGGGCCTTCTGGACCGGCTGGGAAGCGCCGTGCTGGTCACCGAAGACGGCTGGGGCGCGGACCGCGACAAGGTGGATTTCGACGCGGCGCTGCAGGATCTGCCGACCCTGCGGCGGGTCTTTACCCCCGCGACCTACCCCGCGGCCTCCGACACCCTCCCCCAGCGGACCCACGACAACCCCGACACGGTGGCCTATCTGGCCTTCACCTCGGGCACGACGGGGGCGCCCAAGTGCGTCATGCATTCGGCCAACACGCTGCTGGCCAATGCCCGCGATCTGGTGCGCGACTGGTCCATCGGCCCCGACAGCGTGATGCTGACCCTCAGCCCGCTGTCGCATCACATCGGCTGGGTCGCGGTCGCCCAGTGGCTGCTGGCCGGCTGCCAGCTTGTGACCGAGGATCTGCCCGCGGGGGCAAGCCGCCTCGACTGGATCGTCGAGACCGGCGCCACCTATGTGATGGGCGTGCCGACCCATGCGATGGACATTCTGGACGAACAGCGCGCCCGTGGTCTGGACCGGCTGGGCGATGTGCGGATCTTCTATATGGCGGGCTCGCCGATCCCGGCCTCGGTCGCCGAGGCGTTCATGCATCAAGGCATCACCCCGCAGAATATCTATGGGATGACCGAGAACTCGTCGCACCAATATACCCATCCCGACGACATGCCCGAGATCTGGGTCGCCACTTGTGGCCGGGGCGGCGGTGCCTACCGGGTTCGCATCTTCGACAAGGACGATCCCGACCAAGAGGTGGGGCCGGGCGAGATCGGCCAGATCGGCGGCAAGGGGGCGGCCCTGATGCTGGGCTACATGGACAACCAGCGCGCCACCGAGAACAGCTTCAACCGCGACGGATGGTTCCTGTCGGGCGATCTGGGCTCGCTGGATGTCGCCGGAAATCTGCGCATCGAAGGGCGGCTGAAGGATCTGATCATCCGGGGCGGGCACAACATCCACCCCTCGCGGATCGAGGCGCTGGCCCTGCGCCACGACGCCATCCAGAAGGCCGCCGCTTTCGCCGTGGCCGACGACCGGCTGGGCGAACGGGTCTGTCTGGCCATCATCGGCTCGCTGTCCGGCGACGACGTGCTGCGGCATCTGGCCGACGCCGGGCTGTCGAAATTCGACATGCCCGAATGGTTCATCGCGCTGGACAGCTTTCCGCTGACCGCCAGCGGCAAGATCCTGAAACGCGATCTGCAAAGCATGGCCGCCGACGGGCGCATCTCGCCCGAAAAGATCCGCTATACCGACAGGAAGGAACGCGCATGAGCGTCGAACTCACCCAACATGGCACCACCGCGCGGCTGGTGCTGAACCGGCCCGACGCCCTGAACGCCCTGTCCTTCGACATTCTGGCGCAGATCGGGCAGGCGCTGGACGACGTGGCGCGGATGAAAGACGTGCGCTGCCTGTTCGTCTCGGGCGCGGGGGACCGGGCGTTCTGCGCCGGGGCCGATATCCCCGAGTTGCGCGACCGGTCCCTGATCGACCAGCAGCGCGGCGCCGAACTGGGCCAAGGGGTCTTTGCCAAGCTGGCCGACCTGCCGATGACCTCGGTCGCACTGATCAACGGGTTTGCCTTTGGCGGCGGGCTGGAACTGGCGCTGGGCTGCACCTTCCGGCTGGCCACCCCTGCCGCCCGCATGGGCCTGCCCGAGATCAAGCTGGGGCTGATCCCCGGGTATGGCGGCACCCAGCGCCTGCCGCGCCTGATCGGCCAGACCCGCGCGTTGGAGATGATCCTGACCGGCCGCACCGTCGAAGCCCCCGAGGCCCTGTCGATGGGACTGGTCGACCGCATCTGCGACGGCGATCTGTGGGAGGCGGGCGAGGCCTTTGCCGAGACCTTCACCGGCTATGGGATGATGGCCCAGTATCTGGCACGCCAAGCGGTGGAACGCGGCGGCGACCTGCCGCTGGATCAGGGTCTGAAGCTGGAAGCCCAGCTTTCCACGCTCGCCTACCGCACCGAAGACGCCGAAGAGGGCATGCAGGCCTTTGTCGAAAAGCGCAAACCGAGGTTCAGGGATGTCTGAAGGAACGATCATTGTCACCGGCGCCAGCAAGGGCATCGGGGCTGCCGTGGCACAGGAACTGGACGCGCGGGGCTATCACGTCGCCTGTCTGTCCCGCTCGGGCGAGGCGCCCGTTGGCACCGGCTATACCTGCGACATGACCGACGAGGCGCAGGTCCGCGAGACGTTCCGCGCCTGCGCCGAAGCGGGCCCCGTCACCGGGCTGGTCAATAACGCGGGCCTGCACCTGCACGCGCCCACGGCCCAGCTTGCCACCGGCGATTATGAGCGGGTGATGCAACTGAACGCGACATCGGTGATGGTCGCGGCCCGCGAGGTCTATCCGCATCTGAAGGACGCAGGCGGCACCATCGTCAACCTCGGCTCGTTCTTCGACAAGCTGGGGGTGCCGGACAATCTGGCCTATTGCGCCTCGAAGGCGGCGGTGGGGGCGATGACCCGCTGCATGGCCGTGGAATGGGCAAGCGACAATATCCGGGTGCTGAACGTGGCGCCGGGCTATGTCGAAACCGACCTCAACCGCGATTTCCTGTCCCGCCCCAAGGTGCGCGACTGGATGGCCGGCAGGGTGCCCGCGGGCCGACCCGGACAACCGCAGGAAATCGCCCGTCTGATCGGCGCGATCTTTGTCGAGGGCATCGCCTTCATGACCGGAGAGACGATCTATATCGACGGCGCACAGGGGATCAATCACTGATGAAACTGCTTGAACAGGTGCGCGACGCGCAGAACTGGACCGACGACGAACGCATCATCCTGGATCAAGTCCGCCGGCTGGCGGCCGAGGTGATCGCCCCCAACGCCGCCCATTACGACGAAACCGGCGAGTTTCCGTGGGACAACATCAAGAGGATCAATGCGCTGGGCCTGAACGGTCTGTTCATCCCCGAGGAATACGGCGGCTTCAAAACTGCCTTCCGCCTGTATCTAGAGGTGGTGGCGATCCTGTCCGAGGCCTGCGCCGCGACCGGGATCATTTATGCGACCAACTACCACGCGATGAAACCGCTGATCGACGGCGGCACCGACGAGCAACGCGCCCGCCTGCTGCCCGAGATTGCCGAGGGCGGTCTGGCCGCGCTGGCCATCACCGAAACCACCGCCGGGTCGGACGCCACCGGCATGAAGACCCGTTTCACCCCCGACGGCGACGACATCATCATCGACGGGTCCAAGATCTTCATCACCAACGGCGATGTCGCGGACCGCATCCTGCTGTTCGGCAAATGGTCCGAGATCGACGACCCCAAGGCCGCCATCTCGGTTCTGGTGGTGGAAAAGGGCGCGGGCGTGCAGGTCGTGGGCCGCGAACGCAAGATGGGGCACCACGCTTCGTCGACCTGCGCGCTGGCCTTCGACGGGGTGCGGGTGCCGCGCGCCAACCTGCTGGGCGAACCGGGTGAGGGGCTGTCGATCCTGCTGGCCTCGCTGAACAAATCACGGCCCTCGGTGGCGGCGCACGCGCTGGGCATCGCGCGGGCGGCGTTCAACGACATGACCGATTACGCCAACGACCGCCGCCAGTCGGGTCGCCGCATCATCGACTTTCAGGCCAACCAGTTCACCCTTGCCGATCTGGCCTGCGAGCTTGCGATGGTCGAGGCGTGGATGGGCCATGTCGCCAACCTGATCGACGGCGGAGAGACGGATTTCGGCATCGCGGCCTCGGCGTTCAAACTGCGGGCCTCGGATCTGGCCATGAAGATGGCGACCGAATGCGTGCAGTTTCTGGGCGGCTACGGCTATTGCGCCGATTACCGTGCAGAACGGCTGATGCGCGACGCCAAGATCACCCAGATCTGGGAGGGGACCAACCAGATCCACCGCCAGCTTATCGGACGGAGTTTCATAAAAAAATGACAGATCAGATCAGAAAAGTCGCCATTTGCGGCGCGGGCGGCACGATGGGGGCCGGCATTGCGCTGGTAGCGGCACGCGCCGGGTTCGAAACCCTGCGCTATGACGTGGCCGCCGAGGGGCTGGAACGGACCCGCGCCCAGGCCGAGACGTTCTTCGGCAAGTCGGTCGAGCGTGGCAAGATGACCGAGCAAGAGCGTGACGCCGCCCTGTCCCGGATCACCGACACCACCGATCTGAACGATCTGGCCGACGCCGATCTGGTGATCGAGGCGATCTACGAGGATCTTGCCGTCAAACAGGACCTGTTCGGCAAGCTGAACACGATCTGCAAGCCCGAGACGATTCTGGCCTCGAACACCTCGACCCTGTCGATCACCGAGATCGCATCGGGCTGCGGGCGTGAGGATCGGGTGGTGGGGATGCACTTCTGCCTTCCGGCCCAGCTGATGAAACTGGTCGAAATGTCCAAGGGCATGAATACCGCGCAGGACAGCTTTGATCGCGCCTGGGCGTGGACCAAGGCGGCGGGTCAGGTCTCGGTCGAGACGCAGGACAGGCCGGGGTTCATCCTGAACGCGGTGCTGGTGCCCTTCAACAACGATGTCATCCGCGCGATCGAGGCGGGCGTCGCCAGCGCCGCCGACATCGACATCGCGATCAAGGCGGGGCTTGGCTACAAGATGGGCCCCTGCGAATTGCTGGACCTGATCGGTCTGGACACGCAGGTCCGCCTTTGCGAGGCCTTCTATCCCGTCACGCTGGACCCGCGCGCCTCGGCGCCGCCGCTGCTGCGGCGGATGGTGGCCGCGGGCCATCTGGGCCGCAAGTCGGGCCGGGGATTTTATGAATATTCCAACGCCAAGGGGGCCTGAGCCATGAGCGATTATGTGATTTTCCAGACCGGCGACTCGCGGTCGTTTCCCGATGGCGATGCCTTCCTGCAGGACGTCTCGGAAAGCGGCGATGTGGTGATCCACCTTGGCAAGGTCGGCGACGTGCGCCCCGATGCCCGCCATCAGGCCATTCTGGTCGAGCTGGATCGCGAATGCCTTGGCGTCCACACCGGCGAGCATTCGGGCACCGAAGGCTCGAACGTTCTGGGGTTTGCCCGCTATCGCAACGGCAACGACGCGCCTACCAACCTGATCGAACTGGTGCGCCAGCCCCAAACCGACCCCGACGCGCTAGAGGCCGCCACGGCGGTCTTCCGCGACGCCGGCTTCGAGGTTGTCGTCAGCGCCGATCAGCCCGGCCGCATCATCGACCGGCTTGTCCGCCCGAAATACAACGCCGCCCTGCGGTTTCTGGACGAAGGGCTGGCCACCGCCGAGGCGATGGACATGACCTGCCGCATGGGTCTTGGCTATCCCGACGGCCTGATCGAACGGGTCGAACGGGGCGATCTGGCGCGTCACTACGAAGTGTCGAAGGCGATCCACGACATGACCGGCCTTGCCGGATACGCGCCGGCCCGCCGGGCCCATGTCGCCGTGCAACGCAAGCCCCGGGGATGAGCGGCATGGCTTCTGGCGCTTTATCCGGGATCAAGGTGCTTGATTTCTCGACCCTGCTGCCCGGCCCGATGGCCACGCTGTTTCTGGCCGACGCCGGCGCCCAGGTCCTGAAGATCGAGCGTCCCGAAACCGGCGACGACATGCGCGCATACGCCCCCGCATGGGGGCAGGACGGCGTCAATTTCCACATGCTCAACCGGGGCAAGGACAGTCTTGCGCTGAACCTGCGCGACCCGGAATGCCGCGCCGTTCTGGACCCCCTGATCGCCGAGGCCGATATCCTGATCGAGCAATTCCGCCCCGGCGTGATGCAGCGGCTGGGTCTGGATTACGAGGCGGTTCGCGCGATCAATCCCAAGATCATCTATTGCTCGATCTCCGGCTACGGGCAGGACGGTCCCGCCCGCGACGAGGCGGGCCATGACCTGAACTACATCGCCCGCACCGGCCTGCTTGCCCTGTCGCCCGGCACGCAGCAAGCGCCCGTGGTGCCGCCCGCGCTGATCGCGGATATCGCCGGCGGCACCTATCCCGCGCTATTGAACATCCTTCTGGCGCTGCGCCAGCGCGACCAGACCGGGCAGGGTGCCTATATCGACATCTCGATGGCCGAGAATCTGTTCCCGTTCCTTTATTGGGCGCTGGGCGAGGGGCAGGTCACGGGGCAATATCCGGGCAACGCGGACTCGTTGGTGACCGGCGGCTCGCCCCGCTACAGGCTCTACCCCGCGCGGGACGGGCGTTTTGTCGCCGTCGCCGCGTTGGAGCCCAAGTTCTGGGACGCTTTCTGTACCGCCATCGACCTGCCCGACGCCCTGCGCGACGATCAGGCCGATCCGGCGGCGACCATCGCTGGTGTGGCCCGCAGGCTGGCCGCTCGGGACAGCACCGACTGGAAAGACGTGCTGCATCAGGCGGACTGTTGCTGCACCATCGTCCACATCCTGTCCGAGGCGCTTGAAGATCCACAGTTCAAGGCGCGTGGCATCTTCCAGCGCACGCAGGCCAACCTTCAGGGCGAGCGGATAGCGGCACTGCCGACCCCCGTTGCGCCTGCGTTCCGGTCCGCGCCGGGCAGCGCCCGCGCCCCTCAGCTTGGCGAGGCGGATGCTCAGGACGGGCCGACCCCCCTTGCCGGAAAAGGACCACGCCCATGAAAGCGGCGATCGTCAACGCCTTCGGCCCGGTCGAGGATATGACCGTCATGGACGTGGCCGACCCGACACCGGGCCCCGGCGAGGTTCTGATCGACGTGGCGGCGGCCGACGTCAACTACCCCGACCTGCTGGTGATCGAAGGCAAATACCAGATCAAGCCGCCGCTGCCCTTCGCGCCCGGCAAGGCCGTGACAGGGCGGATCGCGGCCCTTGGCGACGGGGTGACAGAGATGGCCGCCGGTGACAGGGTGATCGCCTATGTCGAATACGGCGCCTATGCCGAAAAGGTGGTCGCCCCGGCGCAGTCGACCTTTCCGCTGCCCGAGCCTTTGGATTTCGCCCGCGCGGCGGCTTCGGCCCTGACCTATCAGACGGCGTATTTCGCGCTGTTCGAGCGGGCACGGTTCACGCCCGGCGACACGGTTCTGGTGCTGGGCGCCTCTGGCGGCGTCGGGATGGCGGCGGTGCAACTGGCGCAGGCCCGGGGGGCCGGACGGGTCATCGGCACGGCGCGGGGAAAGGCGGGCTGCGCCTTGGCCCGCGAGGCCGGTTGCGACGCGGTGATCGACGTCGCGAACGGCGATCTGCGCGAGGGTCTGCGACAGGGCGTGCGCGACGCGATGGCGGCGGACGGCGCCGATGCGACCGGCGGCGTGGACATTGTCATCGACCCGCTGGGCGGCGACTATACGGCGGCGGCCATGCGCGCGATGGCGTGGTGCGGCAGGCTGGTGGTGATCGGCTTCGCCGCCGGTGACATTCCCGCCCTGCGCAGCAATTACCTGTTGCTGAAGAATATCGCGGTGCTGGGTCTGCAATGGTCCGATTACCGCGACCGGACCCCGGCGAAGGTGGCCGCCGCGCAGGCCGAAATCAACGAGCATTGGCAAGAAGGCCGTCTTCATCCGCAAATGACCGACGCCTTCCCGCTAGACGGCGCGGCGCGGGCGCTGGCGGATCTGCGCGACGGGCGGATCAAGGGCAAGATCGTCCTGACTACCGATGCCGGGGACCGCTGACCTTGACCCGCACAGTTCCCGCGCAGCACTGTCCGCGCGACGGTCACTTCGCAGGGTCCGCGCCGCCGGTAGGGGGCCAAGCGACGCAGTAGGGGTTTGATTTTGACGGCAATCGCCGTTTTGGCACGCAACTTGCATAAAGGTTTTCGCAAGAGAGCCCGCCGCCTTGGGCGGCCAATAACGGGAGACTTTGACGTGACGCTAGGGAGGAAAGAGAACATGCGAACCGGATTGATGAAAACGCTGATGGGGACGGCCATCGCGGCAGCCATGCCCCTTGGGGTCGCGGCGCAAGAGATCACCAACGACGAGGTGGTGATCGGCGCAATGGTCGACATGACGGGTGTCTACTCGGCCAACGGCGGCGAAGGCGCTGTCAAGGCAGCCGAAATGGCGATCGAGGATTTTGGCGGCGAAGTGAATGGCAAGCCCATCCGCCTGCTGCAGGCCAACTACCAGAACCGGGTGGACGTGGCCTCGAACGTGGCTCGTGAATGGATCGATCAGGAAAAGGCCGACATGATCATCGAGTCGACCGACTCGGCCTCGGCCATCGCGATTCAGGGCATCGGCAAGGAAAAGGGCGTCTTGACCTTTGCCGCAGGCTCGGCCTCGACCGCGCTGACGAACAACGAATGCTCGCCACTGGGCATTCACTATGTCTATGACACGTTCGCGCTGGCCACCGGCACCGGCAACGCCATCGTGAAAAGCGGCAAGAAGGACTGGTACTTCATCACCGCCGACTATGCGTTCGGCCACTCGCTTGAAGAAAACACGGCCTCGGTCGTCAAGGATCTGGGCGGCAACATCGTCGGCACCGTGCGCCATCCGTTCGGCGGCTCGGACTACAGCTCGTTCATCCTTCAGGCCCAATCCTCGGGCGCCGAAGTGGTGGCTTTCGCCAACGCCGGCAAGGACTTCAGCACCGCGATGAAGCAGGCGTCCGAGTTCGGCGTCGTCCAGTCGGGTCAGACCATCGCCGGCATGCTGGTGTTCCTGACCGACATCAACGCGCTGGGTCTGGACGTGGCCCAGGGCCTGACCTTCACCAACGGCTATTACTGGGACTTCAACGAGGAAACGCGCGCCTTCGCCGAGCGGTTCTTTGAGCGTCACGATGCGATGCCGACGATGATTCAGGCGGGCTTCTATTCCGCCGTCACCCAGTATCTGAACGGCGTCAAAGAGCTTGGCACCGATGATCCCAAGGCCGTCCGCGAATGGTTCGGCAAGACCAAGATCAACGACTTCTTCGCCAAGGACGGTGTCGTTCGCGAAGATGGCCGCATGGTGCACACCATGTATCTGGCCGAGGTGAAGTCCCCCGACGAGTCCACCTCGAAGTGGGACGTGGCCAAGGTGATCCGCGAGATCCCCGGCGACGAGGCCTTCATGCCGCTGGAAAAAAGCTCCTGCGATCTGGTGCAGAAGTAAATCACGACCTTTTCCGGGCCCCGTTCAGCGGGCCCGGCATCCTTCGCGAAGGTATCCGAATGACACAGACAATCGGCGCTGACCCCGACTACATCCTGCGCACCGAGGGGCTGACCAAGCAGTTCGGCGGCATCGTGGCGGTGGATGACGTCAACCTGTCGGTCGCCCGCAACTCGATCCACGCCCTCATCGGGCCGAATGGCGCCGGAAAGACCACCTGTTTCAACCTGCTGACCAAGTTTCACAAGCCAAGCAGTGGCCGCATCTTCTACGAGGGCCGCCAGATCACCGATATGGCGCCCGCCGCGATTGCCCGGCTTGGCATGGTGCGGTCGTTCCAGATCTCGGCGGTGTTCGGCGATATGACGGTTTTGGAAAATGTCCGCGTGGCGCTGCAACGGCGCCGGCACGGGGCGTCGTTCGATTTCTGGCGCTCGGGCCGTATTCTGCGTGCGCTGGACGATGAGGCCCATGGGCTGCTGGCGCAGGTCGGGCTGGCCAACCACCACGATCACCGCGCCGCCGATCTGCCTTACGGGCGCAAACGCGGGCTTGAGATCGCGACCACGCTGGCGCTGGATCCGCGCATGCTGCTGCTGGATGAACCGATGGCCGGGATGGGTCAGGAAGACATCGCCCGCACGGCGGACCTGATCCGCAGCATCGCCGCCGACCGCACCGTGCTGATGGTCGAACACAACCTGTCGGTCGTGGCGTCGCTGTCGGACCGGATCACCGTTCTGGCCCGCGGTCGTGTGCTGGCCGAAGGCCGCTACGACGAGGTTTCGGCAAACCCGGACGTCATCGAAGCCTATATCGGGGTGCCCCATGAATAACACCGCAACCCAGCCCGCCACCGACGCCGCCACCGCCACCGGCGCCGCCGCCCAGACCCGCCTTCAGGTGCGCGATCTGAACGGTTGGTATGGCGAAAGCCACGTCCTGCACGACATCAGCTTCGACGTCGCCCCCGGCGAGGTTGTCACCCTGCTGGGCCGCAACGGGGCCGGCAAGACCACGACGCTGAAGGCGCTGATGGGGCTGTTGAAGAAACGCAGCGGCTCGGTCCTGTTCGACGGGCATCAAACCATCGGTATGCCCGCCCGGCAGATCGCCCGTCTGGGCATGGGCGTGGTCCCCGAAGAACGCGGCATCTTCGGCAGCCTGACCGTGCGCGAGAACCTCTATCTGCCGCCCAAGGTGGCCGAGGGCGGCTTTACCGTCGACGAGATCTTCACCCTGTTTCCCAATATCGCCGAACGCATGGACAGCTACGGCAAGAAGCTGTCGGGCGGCGAGCAGCAGATGCTGGCGCTGGCCCGGATCCTGCGCACCGGCGCGCGCTTCCTGCTGCTGGACGAGCCGACCGAGGGGCTGGCCCCCGTCATCGTTCAGGAAATCGGCCACGCCATCCGGCGGCTGAAACAGGCAGGCTTCACGATAATTCTGGTCGAACAGAACTTCCACTTTGCCCGTGGATTGGCCGACCGTCACTACATCGTTCAGGAAGGCCGCACGGTGGACATGTTCCCCCGCGATGCAGTCGAGGACAACCTGACAAAAATTCAGGCCTATCTGGGCATCTGAGGGAGCATTTCATGTTCGAGCTACTGGGAATACCACCACAGGCCCTCTTTGGCCAAATGCTTCTGGGTCTGATCAACGGATCGTTCTACGCTGTCCTCAGTCTGGGGCTGGCCGTGATCTTCGGTCTGCTGAACATCATCAACTTCGCGCATGGGGCGCTGTACATGGTGGGCGCCTTCGTGGCGTGGATGTTGCTGTCCTATCTGGGCATCAACTTCTGGGTCGCGCTGATCCTTGCGCCGGTGATCACCGGCCTGTTCGGGATCGTCATCGAACGCACCATGCTGGCCCGGCTTTATGAGCTGGACCACCTTTACAGCCTGCTGCTGACCTTCGGTCTGACGCTTGTGATCACCGGCGTCTTCCAGAACTTCTATGGCATCTCGGGCAAGCCCTATCCGATTCCCGACATCCTGAGCGGCGGCGTCAATCTGGGCTTCATGTTCCTGCCGAAATACCGCGGCTTCGTGATCGTGGCCTCGATCATCGTCTGTTTCTCGACGTGGTTCCTGATCGAAAAGACCCGGCTGGGCGCCTATCTGCGGGCTGCGACCGAAAACCCCGATCTGGTCGGCGCCTTCGGCATCAACGTGCCCCGGTTGGTGACGCTGACCTACGGGTTCGGCGTGGCCCTTGCGGCTTTCGCGGGCGTGCTGGCGGCGCCGATCTATTCGGTCAACCCGATCATGGGCAACGACCTGATCGTCGTGGTCTTTGCCGTGGTGGTCATCGGCGGCATGGGCTCGATCATGGGGGCGATCATCAGCGGCTTCGGGCTGGGGGTGATCGAAGGGCTGACCAAGGTCTTCTACCCCGAGGCCGCGACGACGGTCATCTTCATCATCATGGCGCTGGTGCTTCTGTTCAAGCCGCGCGGACTGTTCGGACGGGAGGTCTGAGGCATGAACCATTCCACAAAGGCCGATCCCGACATGCCGCACGACACCGCCCAAACTGCCAAGACCGCCCAAACCGCAGACGCGGGCGCGATCCCGGCCGGCGATGTTCCCCGGTCCACCCCCTCGGTCCGTCATGTGCCGCGCGGCCATCTGGTGGGTTTCGCGCTGATGGCGGCCTTCGCGCTGATCGCGCCCCAGTTCCTTTATCCGGTCTTCGTGATGAAGCTGATGTGCTTTGCGCTTTTCGCCACGGCCTTCAACCTGTTGCTGGGCTTTGGCGGCCTGCTGTCCTTCGGTCACGCCGCCTTCTTCGGCACCGCGGGCTATGCCGCGGGCCACGCCGCCAAGGTCTGGGGCATGCCGCCCGAGGTTGCGATCCTGTTCGCGGTGGCCGTCAGCATAGTTCTGGGCACGGTCTTCGGCTATCTGGCGATCAAAAGCAGCGGCATCTATTTCGCCATGATCACGCTGGCCTTTGCGCAGATGGTCTATTTCTTCACCCTGCAATCGCCGCTGACCGGCGGCGAGGACGGCCTGCAAGGCATCGACCGCAACCCGTTCCTGGGCTTCATCGACATCTCGGACGACCGGGCCTTCTACTGGCTGGTGGTGGCGGTTTTCGTGGTGGGCTTCTTCATCATCTACCGCACCGTGCATTCGCCCTTTGGCGAGGTGCTGCGCGCCATCCGCGAGAACGAGCCGCGGATGATCTCGCTGGGCTATCAGGTGGACCGCTACAAGCTGATGACCTTTGTGATCTCGGCGGCGGTCGCTGGCATGGCCGGGGGCACCAAGGCGCTGGTCTTCCATCTGGCCTCGCTGGTGGATGTGCACTGGACCATGTCGGGCGAGGTCGTGCTGATGACCTTGATCGGCGGCATGGGCACCATCTTCGGCCCGATGGTCGGCGCGGCGCTGATCGTGACCATGCAGAACTATCTGTCCAGTCTGGGCTCGATGGTGCTGATCATTCAGGGGGTGGTGTTCATCTTCTGCGTGCTGGCCTTCCGCGAAGGCATCGTCGGCGTCATCGCCAAGTGGTTCAAGACCCGCCTCTGAGACGGGTGGGCGGACATAGCGGCAGGGTCGATTGACGGGACGGGGCCCTTCGGCGCATCCTGCCGCGACGAGGAGACGGCATGATACATCTGTCATCGCGCCAACAACTGGTTCAGCAGCCCTCGCTGGCGCTGACCACGCAATTGCAGCAGGCCATCGGCCTGTTGCGCATGGGCAATCAGGAACTGGCCAGCGTGGCGCTGGAACTGGCCGAGAGGAACCCGTTCCTTGAAGTGCAGATCCCCGAGGCCGAGCCGCCTGCATCGCGCATGCCGTCGCCCGACGTGTCGGCATTCGCCGGGACACTGCCCGACACCCTGGCCGCGCCGTCAAAACCCAGTCTCTACGCCCATGTCTGCGCGACGATCCCGACGCTTGTTGCCGATCCCGCCGATCACCCGCTTGCCTTGGCGATGTGCGAGGCCCTCGACCCCAGCGGCTGGCTGTCCGAGCCTCTGACCACCATCGCTGCCCGCACCGGCAATCCGGTCGAACGGGCCGAGCGCATTCTGACCGCCCTCCAGCGGATCGAGCCTGCGGGCCTTTTCGCGCGAAACCTCAGCGAGTGTCTGGACCTGCAAATCGAGCGGGCCGCCCATGACAATCGGCAAGCGCCCTGTTCGGTCCTCAAGACGTTGATCGGTGATCTTCCGGCGCTGGCGGCGGGGAAATTCGACGCGCTCTGCCGTCGCGCGGGCTGTAGCCGAAAGGCCTTGGACCGCGCCATGCGTCGGTTGCGGTCGCTGGACCCCAAGCCCGGCGCCGCCTTCGCCGACGATCCGGTGCCCTACCGCGCGACGCCCGAACTGATCGCGGTCCGTCACGACGGCGGCTGGCGGGTCAGCCTGAACGACGCGGGCCTGCCCGTTGTCCGCGTGACTGCCCCGCCCGTGTCTGACGGGCCGGACCGGGGCATCCGGCGGAAGGACACCGCCGATCAGGCGTTCGTGCGCGATGCGCTGTCGTCGGCGCGCTGGCTGGAACGCGCCATCGCCCGGCGGAACCAGACCATCCTGTCCATCGGCGACCAAATCGTGGCCCAGCAGGCGCGGTTCCTGACCGACGGGGTCGACCACCTGCGTCCCATGCGCATGAAGGCCGTGGCCGAGGCCGCGGGCGTCCATGAAAGCACCGTCAGCCGGGTCGCGTCTGGCGTGCGGATGGCGGTTCCGTGGGGGCTGGTGCCTTTGCGTCTGTTCTTCAGCGGCGGTCTGGGGGGCAGTTCGGGGGGCGGTCCGGAGGGAGGCGAGGCCGATCAGGGCGTCTCGACCCGTGCGGTGCAGAACAAGGTCCGCCGCATCATTCAGGCCGAGGACCCGGCGCGCCCGCTCAGCGACGACGCCATTGCCCGCATGATCGCCGCCGACGGCCCGACTGTGGCCCGCCGGACCGTGGCCAAGTATCGCGAGAACGCGGGCATCGCCTCCTCGGCCGGTCGCCGTCGGGCCTATCGGTTGGCCAGCGTCTGACCGGCGTGTTTTCGGGTTGGCCTTGGCGGGGTTTGGCCACATAAGCTGGCCCCAACCCACCGGCTCAACCCACCGGCTTACAGCAATCAGGACGCATCCAATGACCACCAAGCAGCAGGTCTTTACCCTTGTGGTCGAGTTGGGCCGCGGCCCCGACGATGGGCTGCCAAAGGGGGCGACGGGGGCGGCGCTGATGTGTTTCGCCTCGGGCGTGGACGAGGCCGAGGCCGTCCGCGAAACGGTCGCAATTCTGAAACAGGCGGACATGGCCCCGCTGGACGTGACCGGCTATGGCACCCTGTCCGAGAGGCTTGAGCAGGGGCACGAGGTCGGGCAGGATGAGCGTGATCTGATGGCGCGCGCGCTGGAAGAGAACTCGGTCGTCGTGGCGCAGCTGACTCCGTTCTTCGATGAGGCTGGGGCCGATGCGGCGCTTGGTCGGTTGGATGACGCGGATGAGGGTGAGGAGCAGGGGCCAGACGAGCCCGATGCCGCAGCGCCTGCGTCCAAAACGGCGTCGCGCGGAACAAGGCCCCGCGGCGCGAAGACCGGCGCGAAACCCGCATCGAAACCCGCATCGAAATCCGGCCCCCGGGCAGGCGGCAAAGCGCCCCGCAAACCGGGCACCAAACCCGGAGTCAAAGCCGCTGGCAAACCCGGCGGCAAGCCCCGTACCCGGTGATTGCGCTCAGCGGTTCCGGTTGGTGCCGAACCACTTCAACGTCAGATCGTCATAGGTCCCGTTCTCGCGCAGGCGCAGAAGCGACCGGTTGACCTGCTCGATCAACGTCGAGTCCTGTGGCAGCGCGATGCCGTAGTTCTCGGCCAGAAAGACGCCGCCCACCAGCTTGCCGTGGTCCTTGCCGGCGGTGTTGACGTAATGCGCAAGGATGGGCGCGTCGAAGACGACGGCGTCGATCTCGTCGGCCTCGAACCCGTTCAACAGCGACGCGAGGTCGACGTAGGTCCGATGTTCCAGCCCGCGCTGCGCCAGATACGCGCTGGAAGTTGAGCCCACGGTCGTCCCCACGCTGCGCCCGTAAAGATCGTTGACTGACGAGACCGAGCTTTGGATCGCGTTGACGGTCAGCACGGCGGTGATCTTGGCCACGAACAGCGACACGATGAACAGCGACGAGATCACCATGAACGTGCCGAACAGCCGGCCCATGAACGTGCGCGGCATCCGTTCTTCGAACCCGCCGTTCAGGATCAGGTTCAGCGCCCACCAGAACGCGGGAAACATGGCGTCCCGTGCGGGATGGTCGAAATAGGGCTGGGCGCGACGCTCGAACACCCACATCAGCATGCCACCCCCGAACAGCAGCGCGAAGGCCCCCAGCACCGCCAGCAACAGATCGCGCGACAGCACCACGGACCAGATCGAACCTGCGGTGTCGCGGGCGCCGATCATGATCTGCAGGCCGCTGGCAAAGATCGGATGGCTGAAGTCCATCACCTGTTCACGCGCGGCGGTGATCGAGATGTTGGCGATGGCCAGATCGGCCTCGGCCCTTTCGACCATGCCCAGCATGTGGGAGAACTCATCCAGTCGTTCGATCCGGTAGCCCAGCCGCAGGTCCGCCGCGATGGCGCGCCACAGATCCAGCGAAAAGCCGGTCTCGGTGGTGTTCAGCCGCATCGAGAACGGCGGGCGGGTGACGGTGGCCACGACCAGTTCGGACCGGGTGGTTGTGGGCGGCGCGGTGGCGGGCGCTTGCTGGGCCATCGCCGAGGGGCCGGCAGCCGCCGTTATCGTAAGCGCCGCACATATCACCGCAAGCAATCCGCGCATCATCCCACCCTGCCTGTCAGTCACCCTCCTTCACGCTAACGGAAACGTGAGCGGCGCGATAGGCTGGGTCTGCGTCCCGGTCAGGCTGCGTCGCTTGGCGGGGCGGGCAGGGCAGGGTTTGCCCCCGGCCTCGCAAGGCGCTATCGCTGTCAGCCAGACCGATGCCTGCGTGAAGGACCCCCCATGCCCACCGATCCCGTTGCCCTGACCGCTGCGCTGGTCCAATGCCCCTCGATCACACCTGACGAGGGCGGCGCGCTGGTGCTGTTGCAAACCACGCTGGAGGAGGCCGGGTTCACCTGTACCCGCGTCGATCGCAACGGCATTGCCAATCTCTACGCCCGCTGGGGGGACGCGGGCCACAGCCGCAGCTTCGGGTTCAACGGGCACACAGATGTGGTGCCATTGGGCGACCCCGACGCCTGGACGATGCCGCCCTTCGGCGCGCAGATCCGTGACGGTGTGATGTATGGGCGCGGCTCTACCGACATGAAGTCCGCCGTCGCGGCCTTTGCCGCCGCCGCCATTGATTTCGTCCGCGACACGCCCCCCGACACGCCCCCAGACGGCGCCATCATCCTTGCCATCACCGGCGACGAAGAGGGCGACGCCCAAGACGGCACCATCGCCCTGCTGGACTGGATGCAGACCAAAGGCGAGGCCATGTCCGTTTGTCTGGTCGGGGAACCGACCTGCCCCGACCGCATGGGCGAGATGATGAAGATCGGGCGCCGAGGCTCTTTGACCGCGCGGTTCAGGGCGCAGGGCACGCAAGGCCACGTGGCCTATCCGCACCGGGCGCTGAACCCGATGCCCGCGCTGGTGCGGCTGCTGGACCGTCTGGCCAGCCGCGAGCTGGATCAGGGCACCGACCATTTCGATGCCTCGAGCCTTGCGATCACCACGGTCGACGTCGGCAACCCCGCCAACAACGTCATCCCCGCCGAGGGCCGCGCCACGGTCAACATCCGTTTCAACGATGCCCACAGCGCCGACAGTCTGACGGCGTGGATGCAGGGCGAATGCGATGCCATTGCCGCCGATACCGGCGTCACGATCGAGATGGCGGCAAGCTGCTCGGGCGAAAGCTTCGTCACCCCGCCGGGGCCGCTGTCGGATCTGGTCTCGAAGGCCGTTGCGGCCGAGACGGGGGTGACGCCCGTGCTGTCGACCTCGGGCGGAACCTCGGATGCGCGCTTCGTCAAGGATCACTGCCCGGTGGTGGAGTTTGGGCTGGTCGGGCGCAGCATGCATCAGGTGGACGAACATGTCGCCGTCGACCAGATCCACACCCTCAAGGCGATCTATTTGCGCTGTCTGCGGGACTATTTTGCGTAACCGGCTGATCGTCATGGTGAAGCTGCCGCGCCCCGGTCGGGTCAAGACGCGGCTGGCGCCGGCGCTGGGGGCCACCGGGGCCGCGTGGTGGTTCCGGCACCAGACCGCCGGGCTGTTGCGGCGGCTGCGCGATCCGCGCTGGGATCTGACCCTTGCCGTCGCCCCGGATGCCGAGGGGATGGCCGCGCGGGTCTGGCCCGAAGACCTGCCCCGCATCCCGCAGGGGCCGGGCGATCTGGGCCAGCGGATGCGGCGGCTGCTGGTGACGGCGCCGCCGGGGCCGGTGCTGGTCGTGGGTTCGGACATTCCGGCGCTGGGGCGGGGGCATGTGGCGCGGGCGTTTCGCAGCTTGGGCGGGGCCGACGCGGTGATCGGCCCGGCAAGCGACGGCGGGTATTGGGGCATCGGGTTGCGCCGGCGACAGGCGGTCTCGCCCCGGCTGCTGACGGGGGTGCGCTGGTCCGGGCCCCATGCCCGCGCCGACACGGTGCACAGTCTGGGCGGGCTGCGGCTGGCGCTGGCCGACACGCTGGACGATGTGGACGAGCCGTCGGATCTGAAGCGGAACGCTCCAAGCCGCCTCTGACCAGCTATCTTCGGCTTTTCGCATGACCTTGCGCAGGGTGCGTGCTACCTCCGGGATATGAGCAATATTCCTTCCCGCGCCGACATCCTCGACTGGATCGCGCAGAACCCGACATTGACCTCCAAGCGCGATATCGCCAAGGCGTTCGGCATCAAGGGGGCCGCCCGGATCGACCTCAAGCGCCTGCTGAAAGAGCTGGAGGCCGAGGGCCATCTTGAGAAGCGTCGCAAGACCTATCGCGACCCCGACCGCCTGCCCCCCGTCTCGGTCCTGCAGGTCACGGGCCCCGACAGCGACGGCGATCTGTTCGCCCGCCCGCTGGAATGGCAGGGCGAGGGCGACGAGCCGCGCATCCTGATGGCCCTGCGCGAGGCCGATCCAGCGCTGGGCGAGGGCGACCGCATCCTTGCCCGGCTGCAAGAGGTCAAGAACGAGGATCACCACTATATCGGTCGTCTGATCCGTCGCATCGGCACCAACCCCAAGAAGATCCTTGGCATCTTCCGCAAAGGGGCCGAGGGCGGCCGCGTGGTGCCCATCGACAAGAAGGACGACAAGGAATGGATGGTGCCCGACGGCGCCACCCACGGCGCGCAGGACGGCGAGCTGGTCGAGGCCGAGCAATCCGGCCCCCGCGCCCGCATGGGCCTGCCCCGCGCCCGCATCACCGACCGTCTGGGCGATCCCGGCGCGCCCAAGGCCGTGTCGCTGATCGCCATCCATCAGCACGGCATTCCCGATGAATTCCCCGACGACGTGATCGCCGAGGCCGACGCCGCCAAACCCGCCGGGCTGAAGGGGCGCGAGGATCTGCGCGATCTGCCGTTGATCACCATCGACCCCTCGGACGCCCGCGACCGCGACGATGCGGTGATGGCCCAGCCCGATGACGATCCGGGCAACCCCGGCGGCCATGTGATCTGGGTCGCGATTGCGGATGTGGCGCATTACGTCCGCCCCGGCTCGGCGCTGGACCGCGAGGCGTGGAAACGCGGCAACTCGACCTATTTCCCCGACCGGGTGGTGCCGATGCTGCCCGACCGGCTGTCGGGCGACCTGTGTTCGCTGCACGAAGGGGTGCCACGGGCCTGCATGGCCGTGCGGATGGTGCTGGACGCCGACGGCAACAAGATCGCCCACAAGTTCGTGCGCGGGCTGATGCGCTCGCAGGCGTCGCTGTCCTATCAGATGGTGCAGGCCGCGATGGACGGCGCCCCCGACGACAAGACCGGCCCCCTGCTGGACGATGTGATCCGCCCGCTTTACGCCGCCTATCAGGCGCTGGTGGCCGCGCGTCACCGCCGCCAGCCGCTGGATCTGGATCTGCCCGAACGCAAGATCATTCTTAGCGACGAAGGTCAGGTTACATCCGTCGCCTTCACCGAACGGCTGGACGCCCATCGCCTGATCGAGGAGTTCATGGTGCTGGCCAACGTCGCCGCCGCCGAAGAGCTGAACAAGCGCAAGCAACCCCTGCTGTTCCGCGTCCACGAGGAACCCAGCCCCGAGAAGCTGGACGCCCTGCGCGAGGTGGCTCAGGCCAGTGGCATGACGTTGGCCAAGGGGCAGGTGTTGCAGACGCGGCACCTCAACCAGCTTTTGTCTGCCGCCGAGGGCACGGATTTCGACGAGTTGATCAACATGTCGACCCTGCGCTCGATGACGCAGGCCTATTACGGGTCCGACAACTTTGGCCATTTCGGTCTGGCGCTGAAGAATTACGCGCATTTCACCTCGCCCATCCGGCGGTATTCCGACCTGATCGTGCACCGGGCGCTGATCACCGCGCACGGCTGGGGCAATGACGGTCTGGACGACGACCAGATCGAGCGGCTGGACGCCACGGGCGAACATATCTCGGAAACCGAGCGCCGCTCGATGACCGCCGAGCGCGACACCAACGACCGCTATCTGGCCGCGTTTCTAGCCGAGCGTGTGGGCAATGAATTCGCGGGCCGCGTCTCGGGCGTGGCGCGGTTCGGGCTGTTCGTGAAGCTGTCCGAGACCGGCGCCGACGGGCTGGTGCCGGTGCGCAGTCTGGGGCGCGAGTTCTTCCATTTCGACGCCGACAACCTGACATTGATGGGGGCCGACAGCGGTTTGACCATCGGCATGGGCCAACCCGTCACCGTCCGTCTGGCCGAGGCCAGTCCCCTGACCGGCGGCCTGATCCTTGAGTTGCTTAGCATCGACGGCACCGAAATGCCCCGTGGCGGCGGTGGGTCGGGAAGACCGGGGCGGGGGCGCAAGGGATCCTCGGGCGGGCCCTCGGGCAAGCAACGCAAGAACCGTGACAAGATCCGCAAGGCCAAGGTCGGCAAGAAGATCAGCCGCAAGAAGCGTCAGGACTGACACGGGCAGGACAAAGGCGGCGCAGCAAAGACGGGCGCAGCATAGGCGAGCGCGGCAAAGGCGGTCTCTTGCCTATGGCTTGCACGGATTTGCGGCGGTTCTTTCGAAAACGGCTGTTTCCGGATAGCATGCGCGACAAAGAAGCAGTGTCATACAGGTGATCCAAGATGCGAGTGCTCATTGCCCTCCTCGCCGTTCTGGTGCAGGTTTTCCCGATCGTGGCCACCCCTGCGCAGGCAGGCATGGTCGAAGCGTCCCACCGGCCCGTGCCACGGGCGGTCAAAGGAATGATCGTGAAGACGGCCACCGCCCCTTCGGGTTATCTGTCATGGATCCGGGATTTCCGCGGACGGGCGCGGGCGCAGGGGATCAGCGACCGGACCTTTCAGGCCGCGTTTCAGGGTGTGCAATACCGCGCCGACGTGATCGAGAAGGATCGCAACCAGTCCGAATTCACCAAGCAGATCTGGGAATATCTGGACCGCGCCGTCTCGGACAAGCGCGTGGCCAATGGCCGCGACGCGGTGCGCCAGAACGCGCGGATCCTTCAGGCCGTCGAAAAGACCTATGGGGTCGAGGCCGAGGTCGTGGCGGCGATCTGGGGTCTGGAATCGTCCTACGGTGATTACCGGGGCGACATCCCGATGGTCGATGCCCTGTCCACGCTGGCCTATGACGGGCGGCGCGGGCGGTTCTTCGAACAGCAGCTTGTCGCGGTCCTCAAGATCATTCAGGCCGGCGACGTGGCCCCGCGCAACATGACCGGCAGCTGGGCCGGCGCGATGGGGCACACCCAGTTCATCCCCACCAGCTATCTGGCCTATGCGGTGGATTTCACCGGCGACGGCAAGCGTGACATCTGGTCGGACAATCCGACCGACGCGCTGGCCTCGACCGCGGCCTATCTGAAGCGCTTCGGCTGGACCTACGGTCAGCCCTGGGGGATGGAGGTCGCCCTGCCGCGCGGGTTCGATTATTCGCAGGCCGGGTCGCGCAACAAGAAGTCCGTGGCGCATTGGACGTCGATGGGCGTGCGTCTGGCGAACGGTCAGCCGATCCCGAACCACGGGGCCTCGTCCATCCTTTTGCCGGCGGGGGCGCGGGGCGCGGCCTTTGTGATCTTCAAGAACTTCCACGTGATCGCCCGCTATAACGCCGCCGACGCCTATGTGATCGGCGTGGGCCATCTGTCGGACCGGATCCGCGGCGGGGCCGAGTTGCGGGCGGGCTGGCCGCGTGGCGACCGGGGTCTGGTCTTTGCCGAACGCCGCGAGATGCAGCAGCGGCTGACGGCGGCGGGCTACAACACCCAAGGGGCCGACGGGATTGTCGGGCCCAACACCCTGCGGGCCGTGCGGCGGTTTCAGGCCGCGCAGGGCATGGTGCCCGACGGTTATGTTTCTTACGAGATCCTGCGGCGGCTGCGCTAAGCGGCCTCCCCCGACAGTTTTCCACAGATTTTCGCGGCTTTCGCGGCTCGACCCCCTTGGGGCAGGGCCGCGCAGGCTCGACTCCGGGGTGGGAATCGACTAGAACGAATGGGGAACAATCTGCCTGTTCCCCATTTCTGTCCGACTGCCAATCGTGATTCCCATGACCCGGAGACGTATCCTGTCGCTCTGGTTTCCACGTCTTGCCGCCGAGCATCAGCTTCGGCGCGAGGGTGGCGGCCTTGGCGGCCCCCTTGCCATTGTCGAGGACCGCGCCAACATGCAGGTCCTGTCCTCCTTGACCCGCGAGGCCGAGGCCGAGGGCCTGCGCCTTGGCCAGCCCCTGCGCGATGCTCGCGCCATGTGCCCCGCCCTTGTCACCCGCCTTGCCAACCCCGCACGTCAGGCCGAGTTTCTGGCGGTGCTGCGCCGCTGGGGCGGCAAATTCTCGCCCTGGGTGGCGGCCGAGGCCCCCTCGTCGCTGGTCATCGACCTGACCGGCTGCGCCCATCTTTTCGGCGGGGAAGAGGCGCTGATGCTGCACGCCATCCGCGATTGTCAGGATCTGGGGCTCAGCGTCTGCGGCGGCATTGCCGACACGCTGGGGGCGGCCTGGGCGCTGGCCCGCTTTTCGGGCGGCTCTTCAGGCAGTTCTTCGGGGGGGGACATGCTGGCGGGGCGCAACGGCGACGCCATTGATCAGGAAGCCCGCGCCACCCGTTCGCGCGCCGTGCGCCGGCGTCATTGGGAACGGGGCGGGCCGGCGCCCGTGGCGCCCGTGGCGCCCGTGGCGATTGCGGGCGGTGCGGGGCGTAACGACGGGCCGGCCCGGGATGGGCAGGACGGGACACCGGCCAATCCGCTGGCGGGGCTGCCCGCCCGCATCGCGCCGCCCGGCCAGACGCGGCTGCTGCTGGCGCCGCTGCCGCTCAGCGCCCTGCGGCTTGACGCGCAGTCGGTGACCGAACTGTCGCGTCTGGGTCTGCGCCGGGTCGAGGATCTGCTGGGCATGCCCCGCGCCGCGCTGGCCCGCAGGTTCGGGCAGGACGTGGTGCGCCGGCTGGATCAGGCGCTGGGGGTCGAACCCGAACCCGTCTCGCCCGCCCGCCCCGGTCGCCGCTTCGCCGTGCGTCTGACCCTGCCCGACCCCATCGGGCTGGAGGATGACATTCTGGCCGCCATCGACCGGCTGTTGCCGCCGCTTGCGGCGCATCTGCGCAAGGCCGGGCGGGGGGCGCGGCGGCTGCGCCTGCAATGCTTCCGCGCCGATCACACCCTGCAAACCGAAGAGCTGGGGCTGGCCCGCCCCACCGACGACCCCGACCGGATGCGGCCCCTGCTGCGGATGAAGGTCGCCGACATCGACGCGGGCTTCGGCATCGACGCCGTGCGTATCGAGGCCGTGGTGACCGAGCCGCTGCACGCCCGCCAGCACAAGGGCCACATGGGCGCCACCCGCGACGCCGAGGCCCGGCGCGACGGCGACACCGGGCTGGATGACCTGATCGGACGGCTGGGCGCGCGGCTGGGGCTGGACTCGATCACCCGCTGGGCCCCGGCGGACAGTCATATTCCCGAAAAAGCCGCCCTGACCCTGGCCGCCGCTTGGGCCGCGCCGCCCCACATCCCCGATGCGGATGGTGCCGACGCAGGATGGCCCCGCCCGCCCGTCCCGCGCCCGCTGCTGATGTTTCGCCCCGAACTGGTGATGGCCCACGACAGGCCCGCGCCCCCCGGCAATTTCCGCTGGCGCCGCCGCGCCTTCGTCACGCGAAAGGCGACCGGCCCCGAACGCATCGCCCCCGAATGGTGGCTGGACGAGGCCGAGTGGCGTTCTGGCGTGAGGGACTATTGGCGGATCGACACCGCGCAGGGCGACCGGCTGTGGCTCTATTTCGCCCATGGCGGCAGCATGTCGGCGGGCTGGTTCTGTCAGGGCGTCTTCGCCTGAACCGCACCCCGGAACGCAGAAAGCCCCGACCGGGATGGTCAGAGCTTTCCGTTTGATTAAGTCCCCGGTGCCGCAGGCTGGGTGGGGGCAATAAATCCACGACACCGGGGTTAGCGCTTCATCGCTATGACCCTGTTATCGGGGTCAATCCGGGCGCGAACATGATGCGAACCGGCTAAGTGCACGGTCATTTTCAGGCGAGATTGCGGCGCGGCCGGCTTGCGGTCCCGCACCGCTCTGGCCCCGGGCCGGACGCGGCTTGCGCAAACAGGGCCGGAACGCTTGATTTTCACCGGCCCAAACGCCACCATAATATGATGAACAGCCAACCGCCCCAGCCGATCCGGCCCCCAGCCCCTGACGACAGGGTGCATTTTCAGCGCCGCGAGCTGGGGCTTATCTTGGGACTTTACGGCAGGATGGTCGCCGCCGGGGAATGGCGCGACTATGGGATCTCGGGCCTGCGCGAGGTTGCGATCTTTTCGATCTTCCGCCGGACCGCCGAACATCCGATCTATCGAATCGAAAAGCGGCCCAAGCTGGCCCTGAAACAGGGGCAGTATTCGGTGATCGGAATGGACGGGCGGATCCTGAAACGCGGGCAGGATCTGAAATCGGTCCTGCGGGTGTTGGAACGCAAGCTGATCCGCGTGGTGGACTGACCCTTAGCGCGGCCCGTCCATCCGCCGTCTGCTCAAAAGCCCGCCGAACTCGGCCTTGGCGATGCGGGCGATTGCCTGAGCGACGGGCTCAGAGGCGACCTGCATGTGGTGGGCGTTGGCGTGCAGAAGGGTCTCGGCATCCAGCAACAGCCCCACATGCCCCTTCCAGAACAACAGATCGCCGCGCTGAGGGGGCTCGTCCGGAGACAGCTCCCGACCCAGACCCGCCTGTTGCTGATCGCTGTCGCGCGGGCAGGGCAGGCCGCAACTTAGAAACGCCCGCTGCACCAGACCGCTGCAATCGATGCCCTTGGCGCTGTTGCCGCCCCAAAGATAAGGCGTGCCCAGAAACATCTGCGCGACACTTGCCGGATCTTCGGCGGGTCGGTCCAGCGGTGCCAGATGCTGCACCGGAACATGGCCGCCGCCCGCCAGCGCGGCAAAGCGTCCGGTCACTTCGGTGACGGCCAATTGCGCCCCGTGGCTCAGCCACCGCAGATCGGCGGATTTGAAATCGTCGCGGGCATAGACGTGGCTGGCCAACGCCATCACCCGGTGGGTGGGGGCCATGTCCGGGCCCAACGCCTGAGCGGTCACATACCCGACGTAGCCATCCACCTCGGCTTGGCCGAAGGCGTGGCCGTCGCGTTCCTCCAGCAGCAAGAACCGCTCGCCGGTCAGAAGCTGGCGGTCGCGGGGGCCGCCGGGCGTGCGGCACAGATCGGCGACCGAGGCGCGGACGCTGCGCCACTCGCCCGCCACGAAGCGGCTGGCCGTGACCTGCCCTTGCAAGGCGATGTGCGCGACGCGCCCGTTGGACGGGGTCAGGCGCGGATCGCTCATCGCAGCAGCATCTGCTCTAGTGTTGCCAGCAGCGCGCGCGGGCCTTGCCCGACGCCGCCCTTTGGCAGGCCGGGTTTCGCGGTCGGTCGCCATGAATAGATGTCGAAATGACAGTATCGCAGCCCCTCGCCGACGAACCGCCGCAGGAACAGCGCCGCCGTGATCGACCCGGCGAACCCGCCCGAGGGGGCATTGTCCAGATCGGCGATGTCGGGCTCGATCATCGGCTCGTAGGGGTCCCAGAATGGCAGGCGCCAGACCGGATCGGCGTGGCGGTGGCCGGCTTCCGAAAGGGTCTGCGCCAAAGCATCGTCATCGGTGTAAAAGGGCGCCAGATCCGGGCCGACGGCCACCCGCGCGGCCCCGGTCAGCGTCGCCATCGAGACCAGCATGTCGGGCGTTTCCTCGGACGCGAGGCACAGCGCGTCGGCCAGCACCAGCCGCCCTTCGGCGTCGGTGTTGTTGACCTCGACCGTCAGGCCCTTGCGCGAGTGCAGCACGTCGCCGGGCCGAAAGGCGTCGCCGTCGATCGAATTTTCGACCGCCGGGATCAGCACGCGCAGCCGCAAAGGCAGTTTCAACGCCATGATCGCCTGCGCCAGCCCCAACACGTTCGCCGCCCCGCCCATGTCCTTTTTCATCAACCCCATCGAGCTTCCGGGCTTGATGTTCAGCCCGCCCGTGTCAAAGCACACGCCCTTGCCCACAAGGGTCAGACTGGGGCCGGTGTCGCCCCAGCGCATGTCCAGCAGGCGCGGATCCTGACGGGCGGCGCGACCGACGGTGTGGATCAGCGGAAAGTTCTGGTCCAGCAGGGCCGTGCCCTTGATGACGCTGACGCCCGCGCCGTGGGCTTCGGCAAGATCGCGCAGGGCGGCCTCCAGCGCGTCGGGCCCCATGTCCGAGGCGGGGGTGTTGACCAGATCGCGGGTCAGGAATTCAGCCTCGGCCAGCACTTCCAGCCGGGGGGCGTCGATGCCTTCGGGGGCGATCAGACCGGCCTCGGCGGCGGGCATCGTCTTGTAGCGGTCGAAGCGGTAGGAGGCCATAAGCCAGCCAAGAGCGGCCTGTTCCAGCCCGGCCTGATCCAGACCCGAATGTTTGGTGTCCAGCTGGTAGGTGCCAGCGGGCAGACCGGCGGCCAGACCGGCCACCGCAAAGCGCCCGCGTTTGCGCCCCGAGGCGGTGCCGTTGCCGGCCAGAATCGCGGTCAGTTTGCCAAAGGCGTCTCGGACCTGAAGCACCTGACCGGCCTTGCCGGTGAAATCGGCGGCCTCGGCCCAGTCGGCCAGAGACGTCCGAGATCCTGTTCCAGAGTCCTGCTCTGTGCGCCATTGGTCAAGCTGACGGGCAACGGCGTCTTCTTCGATCAGATGGACGGTAATTGGGTCGGACGCGGCGGCGTCACGGGTGGCGAAGGCGGGGCGCATGGGGAACCTCTTGCTGAGTTGCCGCCAGACTATCCGGCTGACGAGGCGCTGCAAGCCCGTCCGCGCCCCAAGAGGCCCCCGTGAGGATCATCGCAGGTCCGAGGCCCCGGGCGCTAAAGCTCCCACAACGTCATCACGGACCGATCCACCACCCGTTCAAGCCGCGCCAGCGTTGCCGACAACGCCGCCGACTCGCCGCGTAACGCACAGGTATGCACGTCTTCCGCGACCAACCTGAGGGTAATCATCGAAATCGCCTGCCCAAGCGCGCCGACCGCGTCCGAGCGGGTGACGATCCCCGGCATGTCACCGCTTTGCGACAGCGACTGCATCTCGGCCAGCCGATCCAGAATGATCTCGTACCCCGTGGCGATGGCCTGATCCGTGCCGACAAGCCCCAGCGTCGTCTGCATCCGCTGAAGGATCAGCGCATCTATGTCCACCGCGTCATGATGGTGGATCTGCGCAGTCGTCGCCTGCGCAGGGGGCTTTTGTGTGGGTCGTATGGACATGGCTTTCCTCCGATCCCTGTCGGCTTGCACTGTCCAATCAAAACCTGAACGTTCGATGTTTATCCGACGGCAAAAATCCCTCGAATTTTCATCATTTGCAGCCTACATACGGGATCAAGGAAAACCCGGAGGCCCCATGTCCTACATCAAACCCCTGCCCAGCTTCCTTGCCCAGCGGTATCACGGCTGGAAGGCCACGACCTTTGACGAAAACAAGGGGTGGTACAAACGTCTGGCCGAAGAGGGGCAGCGTCCGCGCGCGATGGTCATCTCGTGCTGCGATAGCCGGGTGCATGTGACCTCGATCTTCGGGGCGGAACAGGGCGAGTTCTTCATTCACCGCAACATCGCCAATCTGGTGCCGCCCTACGAGCCCGACGGCGACCATCACGGCACCTCGGCGGCGGTGGAATACGCGGTGACGGTGCTGAAGGTCGCGCATCTGGTGGTGCTGGGCCATTCGCGCTGCGGCGGGGTGGCGGGCTGTCTGGCCATGTGCTCGGGCGAGGCGCCGGAGCTGGAAAAGACCAGCAGCTTCGTCGGTCGCTGGATGGACATCCTGCGCCCCGGCTACGAGCGGGTCGCCAAGGCCAACCCCGAAGACAAGGCCCGCGCGCTGGAGCACGAGGCGGTTCTGGTCTCGCTTGAAAACCTGATGAGCTTTCCTTTCGTCGCCGAGCGTGTCGATCAGGGCCTGCTGTCGCTGCACGGTCTTTGGACCGACATCAGCGACGGCGCGCTGCTGAGCTATCATGCCGACGACAAGGCGTTTCACCCCGTCTGAGAGCCTGTTTTAGCCCCGGTCCGAGTGCGCAGTACCAGCCCGGCGCCGGGTCAACTGGCGCGGCGGCGGTGCAGGCTGTGAACTTGATCGGCAAGGTCGGCGGCGAAAAGCGCCGACAGTTCCGCGCGCGATACCGTGGGGCGCGCGGCAGGCTCGGCAAGCGGTGCCATGGCGCGGCGGGCGGCAAGCACGTCGGCAAGGCGGGCACAGGTGATGATGATGGCTGTCATGTCAGTATTCCCCGTCCGAATGCCCCCACATCCATAATTAGATACGGGGCCGTGACTGGAAAAGTTGCACGCACATCCGGGAAAATCTGGAAAAATGCGCGTATTTTTCTGCAAGTCATTGCCGTAAAACGGAAAAAAGGCGCCCGGAAACGGGCGCCTTTCGATGCTCGGCATAGGATATTCGGCATAAGGGGGTCTGACCCCGCGCCTTAACCCTTTTTCAGGCAGCGCTGGCCCAAGGTCTCGGCGATCTGCACCGCGTTCAGGGCCGCGCCCTTGCGCAGGTTGTCCGAAACGCACCACAGGTTCAGGCCGTTTTCAATCGTGCCGTCCTGACGGATGCGGCTGATGAAGGTGGCGAAATCGCCGACGCATTCGGTCGGGGTGACGTAGCCGCCGTCCTCGCGCTTGTCGACGACCATGATGCCGGGGGCCTCGCGCAGGATCTCGCGGGCCTCGTCTTCGTCAAGGAAATCCTCGAATTCGATGTTGATCGCCTCGGCATGGCCCACGAAGACCGGGACGCGAACGCAGGTCGCGGTGACCTTGATGTTCTTGTCGACGATCTTCTTGGTCTCGACCACCATCTTCCATTCTTCCTTGGTCGAGCCGTCTTCCATGAAGACGTCGATATGGGGAATGACGTTGAAGGCGATCTGCTTGGTGAACTGCGCCGGCGGCTTGTCGTCAACGGGGTTGTAGATCGACTTGGTCTGGTCCCAAAGCTCGTCGATCCCCGATTTGCCCGCGCCCGAGACCGACTGATAAGTCGAGACGACGACGCGCTTGATGCGCGCCCGGTCGTGCAGCGGCTTCAGCGCCACCACCATCTGCGCGGTCGAGCAGTTGGGGTTCGCGATGATGTTCTTTTTGGTGTAGCCGGTGATCGCGTCGGCGTTGACCTCGGGGACGATCAGCGGCACGTCCGGGTCGTAGCGATAGAGCGAGCTGTTGTCGATCACCACGCAACCGGCCTTGGCGGCCTTGGGCGCATATTGCTTGGTCGCCTCGGAGCCCACGGCGAACAGCGCCATGTCCCAGCCGGTGAAGTCGAAGGTGTCCAGATCCTGGGTCTTGAGGGTCTTGTCGCCAAAGCTGACCTCGGATCCCAAGGATCTGCGGCTGGCCAGCGCGCAGATCTCATCGATGGGAAACTGGCGTTCGTCCAGGATATTCAGCATTTCGCGGCCCACGTTGCCCGTGGCGCCGACGACGGCGACTTTGTAGCCCATGTTGGGTACTCCTCTGGTCATCTCGGGGTTGACGCGGGCTTGTAATCGGATTCTCGGGTGGGGGAAAGGGCTGTCGCCTTAAGGTGTATGCCCCGAACCACGACCCGCGTTACAGCCGCCCGTTGAACAGGTCGATATACTGATCGACAATCCGTTCCTTGGTGAACCGGGCGTTAAGCTTTGCGCGACCGTTGGCGACCAGCCGTTGACCCAGCGCCTTGTCGTCGCGCAGACGCCGGATCGCGTCGCTCATCGCCGGAACGTCGTCGATATCGACCATCAACGCATCCTTGCCATCCTCGACAAACCACGAGGGCCCTTCGGAACGGGTGGTGACGGTCGGCACCCCGGCCAGCCAGCTTTCCAGCATCACATTGCCCAGCGGTTCGTGCCGCGAGGGCATGCAGTAGACGTCGGCGGCGGCGACGACATGGATCGGCTCGTCGATCCAGCCGGTGAAGCGGGTGCGGTTGTCCATACCAAGCTCTGAGACGAGGGCGCGCAGGGCGGCGTCCTCGGTGCCGTCACCGGCCAGCCACAGCCATGCGTCGGGAATGGCAGCCACGGCGCGGATCAGCGCATCGAAACCCTTGCGGCCCACGAAGCGGCCCGTGCCGGCGACGACAAAGGCGTCCTTGGGCGTGTCCATGCTGGCGCGGTCGATGGCCACCGGCGTCACTTCGCGCGGGAAGTTCGAGATGATGTGCAGCCCGCCCTGCCAGCCCAGCTTGCGGGTGAATTCGGCCATGTCGGGGGCGTTGGTCACCACCGCGTCGTTGTGCCGGAAGTGTTTCAGATGGCGGGGGTAGTCCCCCAGCCGGGTCAGTTTGACCGCCGGCTTGTAGTCGGGGATCAGCCGCGACGAGCGTGACATCCACGCCATGATCACGTCGGGCTTCCAGTCGCGGACCATCCGGTGCACGCGCCACGTCAGCAGTGGTGCGCTTAACGACAGACGGCGATAGTTGTTCTGCATCACCGGGCCGATGGCCTGAAGCGCCGGCAGAAAGCTGCGGTCGGGGCGGATCACGAAGCGCTGCTCCAGCCCGCGTTCGTCAAAGGCCTGCACGAGGTTCACGAAGAACCGCTCGGCGCCGCCCTCCTTGCCGAAATGCATATGCAGGATGCGCTTGGCCTGTCGTTGCGGGGTCTGGCCTTCGGTGGCGTCTTTCATCGTCTTGGTCCTTCAGCCGGCGTCACTGTGGCCGTTCCGATCCGATCTGGATCAGCGGGTCAGCAGATACGTATCGGCGTCCTGTTTTTTCACGCGAAAGCCCCGGTCGGCGAGGGTTTTCAGCAGGGTCTTGATCGGGCCGTCCCCGACGATATGCGGATGCAACTCGACAATGATGCGATCCACACCCCGCAGGTCGGCGGCGGGCAGGATCTCGGTCTCGGCGCCTTCGACGTCCATCACCAGAACATTGGGGCGGTGTTCGTCCATCGCCTCGGCAATGGGGCGGCTGGGGACGGTGATCTGCTCGGCCGCGATGCCCCGGTCGAAGATCGACGAGCCCACGATCTTGCGATCCCGGTAGAAGGTCACGGACCGCCCGTCGGCGGTGACGGCTTCCATCCGCAGGTTCGGCTCCAGCCCGTTCAAGGCGAAATTGGCCCGGATGGCGTCTTCCATCATGGGGTTGGCCTCGTAGCTCAGCACTTGGCCGGGGCCGGTCAGACGGGTGATCAGCATCGAGATCAGGCCAATGCCGGTCCCGACCTCGAGCACCCGGTCGCTGGGCTTCAGATGGGTTTGCACGATCTCTGCCTCGAACGCCTCGTAGCTGCCGTTGAAAATGCACTTGCGCACGCGCAGCGGCATCCGGGACCGGGCGGTGTGCAGGCGCAGGCCATGCAGCGTGTCGGTCTTGAGGTCGATCATGCGTTTCAGATCAATGATACGCTTGTTCCAGAACCCTGTTTTCATGTGCGCGCCTCGATATTGCCTCCGCCAGCGGCGGTGCCGATCAGATCCACGCGCCGCCCTTGACCCAGCCCTTACCCCGGAAAGCCGGTTTGGCAAACAGGATATCGGCCCCGCTTTTGTGTCGGGCGGGGCGTGTGGCGTGATCAGCGGGCGGGACGATCACCGGGGGCCGAGCCCAGCAGATCCGCATAAACGGCCATGATCTCGTCGGCCTCGCGCTCTAGCCGGAAGCGGGCCAGCATGTCGTCGCGGGCGGCGCGGGACATGGCCGCCAGAGCGTCGGGGTCGGCCAGCATCTCGCGGGCGGCATTGGTCATTTCCGAGGCATCGCCGGGGGCGATCAGGCGGCCCGTCGTGCCGGGCAGGATCAACTCTTCGAAGGCCCCGACGCGGGTGGCGATTGCGGGCACGCCGCAGGCCATCGCCTCGAGCGGGGTCAGGCCGAAGCCCTCCCACCGTTGCGGCGCGATGAAGAGATCCAGCGCCTGATACCAGTCGGCAACCTCCGAGACGGGAACCTCGGGCGGGAACAGGATGCGGTCCGACAGGCCCGCGGCGGCGACCTGAGCTTTCAGCGATGCCAGAAGCTCTTCGTGCGGGCCGGTCGCGCGGCCCATCACCACGGCCGAAACGCCGGGCATGGTCGGCAGCAGACGGCACATCGCCTGAACGAAGACGTCGGTGCCCTTCTGGCGGCGGATACGACCAAAACAGCCGATCAGCGGCCCCTCGGGCAGGTCCAGCCGGCGGCGCAGGGCGGCGCGGTCGCCATCCGTCGCGCAGGGCGCAAAGCGGTCGGTGTCGATGCCGTGCAGGATGACGGTCGCGGGACGCTCCAGATAGCCGGCGGTCTTTTGCGAGGTGGCGATCACCGCATCCATCCGGGCGATCAGCGCCTTGGTGTAGCCGCTGTGCTTGCGCTGCGAGGCCGAGGTGAACAGCATCCGGTACTTGCGCCGCAGCAGATGGCGCAGGATCAGGCCAAGCAACATCTCGGTGTTGCGCCGCGCATGCCAGACGCGCCAGCGGTCGCGGGGCAGGGTGGCGGCACGCCATAGCGAGATATGCGGCACCTCGGGCGGCAGGCCGGGACCGGTGGCCACTACCCCCATCCGACGCGCCATCAGCGGCACCAGCCGCACGATGGTCGCCGTCACCCCCGACAGCCTGCGCTTGAGGTTGGGGGCGATGACGTCGATCCGGGAATGAGAGCTCATGACCCTGTCAGCTCCTTTGCACATCTTTGCGATCAGGTGCCATCATAGCGGGGTCGGGGGCAAGCCTTTGCAAGCGTGCAGGGCCGCCTCTGGCGTGGCGCCGCACCGCCTTACGGCGTGGGCGACGCCCCCGTCCCGCCCAGCGTGGCCGCGATCCCCGGCCCACCGTGGCGTGCGACCAGTCTGGTCTGGTCTGCAAGGGCCCGTTCGCTGGTGGCCTCGGGGTCGCAGATGTCACATAGCGCCTGATGCAGCTCGGCCAGCACATCCCGGTGCTGGGGGCTGGCGGCAAGGTCGACACGCTCTTCGGGGTCGGTCCTCAGGTCGAACAGCTCGGGCGCGAAATCGACGTAGTGGATGTATTTCCAGCGTCCCTTGCGGATCATATAGGCCCCCGAAACCGAGCCCACCGCGTGGTATTCGCTGAACACCACCCGATCGGGCTGATCCGGCTGCCGGGCCAGATGCGACAGGGGTTCCGCCCCGCGTTCACCGGCAAAGCTGGCGCCGAAATGGTCGGTCAGGGTCACGGACAGGTCCACAAGGCTGACCGGCGTCCGGCAGACCGAGGGCGCCACATCCGGCCCCGCCATCAGCAGCGGCACATGCACGCTTTCCTGATACATGTTCGACTTGCCCCAAAGGCCGCGCGCGCCCACGTTGTCGCCGTGATCCGAGGTATAGATCACGGTGGTCTCCGCGCCGAACCCCGCCGAGGTCAGCCCCTCAAGGATCTGGCCGACGTTGTGATCCAGAAACGAGCACAGCCCGTAATAGCACGCCAACGCCCGCTGGCGTTCCTCGGCATCCTTGAAGCTGGCTTCGTTGTCCATCTGATCAAGCTGCTTTTGCACCCACGGATGCCGGGTGTAGCCTTGCGACGGGTGCAGCTTCGGCTCAGGGATCGCGCCCGGTGGGTAGAGGTCATAGAACTCCTGCGGCACGATCAGCGGGAAATGCGGCGCCACCAGCCCGACGAACAGGCACCACGGACGGTCGTCCGATCCCTGTTTACGGTCCTGAAACCACTGTTTTGTACGCTCGACCACGGAAGTGTCATACCGGGTATAGGTGCTGTCGCCCGGCCCGATGTAATCCCCCAGCATGCGACCGGGCAGGGTGGGGCGCTGATCCTCGGCCCTGATCGAGCCCCAGACCATGCCGACGCCGCCGGCGACCATCATCGGCAGATGTTCGACATCGAAGCCGGCGGGATCGGATTCGGACCGGTAATGCAGCTTGCCCACGCTTTCGACGGCAATGTCGGCCCGTTGCAGGGCATGGCCCCAGCCCGGCAGCCGCCCATCGTAGGGCATGGCGTTGTCCCAATGGCGTGTGTTGTGGACATAGCGCCCGGTGGCAAAGGCCGACCGGGCGGGCACGCAGATGGGCGAGGGGGTATAGGCGTCGGTGAACCGAACGCCCCGGGCCGCGAGTGCATCCAGATTGGGGGTCTGCACGAACGACGGACGACCGGGCCGGGCCGCGCATCCCATTGCGCGCCCCTGATGTTCGTCCGACATGATGACCAGAACGTTCGGCGCAGGCGCCATCAATCGAACTCGTGGATCTCGGCGGCCTGATCGAGCTGTTCGAAAATCTCGAACAGCTGCTCGGCCTGCTTCTCGCTCAGCATCGCGCGAATCTTGGCCTGACGCCGGCGCATCACCGGCAGCGTCGTCTCGTAGATGCTTTCGCCCTTGGCGGACAGGCGCAGCGGGTGCACGCGGCTGTCGGACTGATCCACCATCGCAATGACCAGCCCGTCCTTGATCAGGGACTTCAAGCGGCGGCTCATCAACCCCTTGTCCATCGCCGAGGCGCGCACAAGCTCGGACGAATTCGTCTGCCCCAAGGTCCCCAGCAACGAGATGATCCGCCATTGGGTCAGGCTTAGATTCGCGGTCTCCAACAGCAGTTTGGACGCCTGAATGTTAAGCTTGGCGTGCAGTCGGGCGATCCTGAAGGTGATGAAGCGATTCAACTCCGCATTTTGAAGGGCGCTTTCGGGGTGTTTTTCGGCGGAATTGGCGACAGACATGTTAACTCTCTACTGATACGCAATGGAGTATCTGTCATGGTGACGGGCCGGTCAATCAAAACGTTGACTGATCAACTTATGCGGCGTTCTGTGGTTTAGTTGCTGATAACTAAATGTTTTGTTCTTCTGGAGGGGTCGAGTTGCGTAGAATTGGAAATGGTTTCGTCGTGGCAACTGCCCTTTTGATGCTCTGGCTCGGCACGCTTTCGCCGGCCCTGGGGGCCGAGTGGTCGCCGCCGGGCCCCATCCAGATGATGATCGCCTACCGTGCGGGCGGCGGCGCCGACACGCAGGCCCGCCTGATCGCCGAAGAGCTAGAGCGTCGTCGCGGCTGGAAAATCGTGCCGCAGAACGTCACCGGACGCGGCGGCCTGACCCTTGCCGCCGAGCTGCGCAAGGCCCCCTCGGACGGCACCGCCATCGGCATCATGGCGATCGAGGGGCTGGGGTATAACATGCGGGCCTCGACCTCGGATCTGACGCTGGACGATTTCACCATGCTGACCACCACGGCGGGCTTTCAGATGGGCATCGTCGCCAGTGGCTCGAAGGGGTGGGACACCCTTGCGGACGCGGTCGAAGCCTCGAAATCCAAGCCGCTGCGCTTCGGCGTCATGAGCCCCAAACTGGCCGATCTTGCCTATATGATCGGCAAATCGACCGACGCGCAGATCAATATCGTCTCGGTCAACGGCGGCCGCGCGGTGCTGGACGGGATCATCGCGGGCGATCTGGACGCGGGCTTCATTGCCGGGCTGCAATCCACGGGCGTCGCCTCGGGCGATCTGGTCAATCTGGCGTCGGCCCTGTCGACCCCGCTGTATCAGTCGCCCGAGGCCCCGCTGATCGCCAGCTACGGCGTGCCGTTCAACGCCGACGGAGGGTTCGTTTTCGTGGCCCCCGCCGGCCTGCCGCAGGACGCCCGCGACACCATCAGCGCCGCCATTGCCGAGGTCCTGAACGACAGCGCAACAAAGCCCGCCGCCTTTGTCCAGCGGGCGTTCGGCGGCCCGCTTCTGATCAGCGGCACCGAGCTGGATGCGCTTGTCCGGAAGGCATGGGTTGAGGCCGATGCGCTGATGCAAGCCGCCGGCGAGTGATTGGCGCCATGTCGGGGGGCAGTCCAGACGTATCGGGCCTGGCATTGGGCCTTGCGCCGGTCGCTTTGCGGGCGCCCATGCTCGCCCCGACGACAAGTGTCAGCCCGATGGGGGCCGGCGTGCCTGTCCCCGTTTCGGCATGACCGCCGTGCGCGCGTCGCTTCTGGGGCTTAGCGCGCTGTTGGCCGCGCTTCTGATGGCTTTGGTCTGGATTCCGGCCGATGTCGACACCGGCGTGTTAGAGCGTGCGCGGCGTCAGGTGATGCTGGGCGACAGCTTTGCCCCCTATGCAGCCGTCGCGGTTCTGGCGCTGGGTGGGCTTCTGGTGCTGGCCGAGGGCTGGACCGGACGCGGCGAGGGCCCGCGCCCCTTTACCCCGGAACTTTCACCGAACCCGCCCGTGCCGGCGTCGCCGCAGCATCGCGCAATCTTTGTGCTGGCGCTTCTGGCAGCGCTGATCGGGGCGGGGATAACGGTGCGCTGGGCGGGGCCGGCGGCAGTGTCGCTTGCCAATATGGCCGGGGCCGACCTGCCTGAATACCGGCTCTTGCGCGACACTCTGCCGTGGAGCGCGCTTGGCTTTCTTCTCGCCGGGACGGGGCTGGTGGCGGGCAGCATCGCCACCTTCGAGCATCGCATGAGCTGGCGCGCCTTGGGGCTTGGTCTGGCGGTCGCGGTGACGCTGTGGGGCATCTTCGATCTGCCGTTCGAGGATATGATGTTGCCGCCGAACGCCGACCTATGACCGAGATCTGGCCCCACGTCTGGCTGGGTATTCTGGCCGTGTTTCAGGGCGATCATTTGATCAGCCTTGGTGGCTTCGGCATCTCGATGACGCTGGCGATGGTGACGGCGGGGTTCTTGGTGGGCATCGCCGTCGGCGCGACGCCGGGGCTGGCGGGGCCGATGGCGATGGCGGTCTCGCTGCCGATCCTGATATCGGCCTTCGGCTTCAACTCTGACGCGTTGTTGCCCGTGATGGGGTTTCTTATCGGCGTGATGAAGGGCACGACGGTCGGCGGCGCGGTGCCGGCGATCCTGTTCAACACGCCCGGCACACCCGATTCCTACATGACCGCGCTCGACGGCTACCCGCTGACCCGCAAGGGACAGGCCGGCAAGGCGCTGCGGGTGGCGCATCTGTCCTCGGCCAGCGGGGACACGTTTTCGGACGTCGTTCTGGTGCTTGGCGCCCCCTTTCTGGCCGTCGGGGTCGAGCGGTTTTTGGATCTGCCGGAAAAGACGGCGCTTTTGCTGCTGTCGCTGTCGTTCATCGCCGCCGCGATCGGCAAATCGGCCGGACGGGGGCTGATCGCGACGGCACTGGGCCTGTTGGCCGCCTATATCGGCACCGGCCTCGATTTCTATCCGCGCCTTACGCTTGGTGTCGAAGAGCTGTCGGGCGGTTTCTCGCAGGCGTCCACGATCCTCGGCGTCCTGATTCTGGGAGAGGTCTTCTGCCGGTTCGAGGATATGTGGCACAGCCGCCGCCGCCCCGCGCCGCCGCCGGTCCGGCAACGTCTGGACGCCCGCCTGACCGCGCAAGAGCGTCGGCGGATCCTGCCGCATGTGGTGCGCTCGGCGCTGATCGGCACCGGGATCGGCGCCTTGCCGGCGCTGGGGTCGACCTTGGCGGCGCTTCTGGGCTACCGCGCGGCAAAGGTCCGCCATGCCCGGCGCCAGCACGACGGGCCGGCCTTTGGCGAGGGCGCGATCGAGGGCGTGGCCGCCACCGAGGCCGCCAATTCCTCGGTCGTCGGCGCCAATATGATCCCCGTCCTGTCGCTTGGCATCCCCGGCAACGTGGCGGCGGTGTTCCTGATCCTTGCGGCCGAAACCATCGAGGGCTTCACCCCCGGCCCAAGCGCATTTCGCGTCAACCCGGGTCAGATCAACCCCGAACTGATTGTCGTCTTCGGCCTGTTTACCATGATGTTCGTGGCCAACGGTCTGAATTGGTTGATCGGCGGTCGTTTCATGCGCAGCCTCGCGGTGCTGTCGCGGGTGCCGCAACGCATTGTGATGCCTTCGGTTCTGCTGATGACCCTGACGGGGATTTACGTGCAGGAAATGCGATTCTCGGCGATGGTGGTGGTGGTCGGTTTCGGCTTTCTGGGCTGGGGGATGCGCCGGGTCGGCATCTCTCCTCTGCCGTTCGTGGTCGCGTTCATCCTTGCTCCACGGCTGGAGGATACCGCGCGGCAGGCCTTTTCCGCCACCGGGGGCGACGCCTTCTTCCTGTTCGCCAGCCCGGTTGCCTTCGCGCTGACCGTTACGGCCATCGTAGTGCCGATGGTGGTGTATCTGCGCCGCCGGGCCGCCCGGCTGTCCGCCGCCCGCGCGCCGGACTTTTCGTGACCGCGCGACGGTTAATGCTCGAAAGATCCGAGATTCAGGGACCTCTTTTCCCGCTCGCAGGTTAACATATGCCTCTATAAGGATTGCGCCTATGCGACATCGTCAAGCCACCCCCGCGGATCTGTGGAAAACCGGATTGCAGCTTCAACAGCTTGTGCTTGAAACCCAGCTCGTCATGGCTATGCGGCTGATGGGCATGGCCGGCGTTCTGCCAGCCGTCGCTGGCGAGAACGAGCGTATGTTCGCCGAAAAACCCCAAGCCTTTGCCGAGGCTGCGATGGCGGCGGGAACAGCGGTGATGACGGGGCGCCGCGCGGATCAGGTTCTTGCCCAATGGATGCGTCCCCTGCGCAAACGCACCGGCGCGAACGCCCGGCGGCTGACGGGGCGCTAGGGGGCGGTTGGCCGGGGCAATGTCTAGCCCAGCGGCACCCCCCGGGCGTCGGTGAAATAGCCGGGTCCGGCGGGGGTCTGCCTGTCCCGCGAATGGGTCAGCGCCATGACCACAGGAACACCCCGCGCGGCGTCGTGGATCTGTCGCTGGACGTCCATCACGGACGCATGCGGCGTGGTGGCGAAGCGCACGCAGTGCACCACCACATCGGCAAGCGCCGCGACATACAGACCGTCCACCACGGGTCCAAGAGGCGGCGTGTCGATGATCACCACATCGACCGAGCCGCGGACATGGGCGATCAACTGCGCGAACCGGTCCGACTGCACAGCGCGGTCCGCCGGATGGCCATCGGATCTTCCCGCCGGCAGCACCTGTAGGCCCGACCGGGGATCCTCGGTAAAGGCGGTGCCGGGAACCTGCTGCTGCGTGCTGGATACAGCGCCCCCTTCCAGATGATCGCGCAGCCCGTGGGTGGGGCGCAGCCCAAGCAGTTTGTGAATGCCCGGCCGTCGCATGTCGGCGTCGATCAGCAGCGTGCGCCTGCCGGCGGCCTTGCAGGTGCGGGCCAGCGCCAGCGCCAGCGTGGTCTTGCCCTCGTCCGGCAAGCTCGAGCCGACCATGATGACCAACGCCCCCGCCGCGCTGCCCGCTTGCTGACGAGGCGAGCCGTGTTGCCCGCGTTCGACCGCCGCGCGCAACCGCCGCAGGGATTCCGAAAAGCCGGACAGGGGGGCGTCCAGCACCAGATCCGCAAGGCCGTGCGCGGGGTCCTTGTAGATCTCGGGGCGTGCCGCATGGGCCGGGATGTATTCGGTTATCCCCGAGGCCCCGTGTTCGGCCTCCTGCAATTGCTGCGATTGTGGCGACTGTGGCGCGACGGTGTGGGGAATGGTCACGACCGGGACGCGCGCCAGCAGCGACCGAAGCTGCTCGGCGGTGGTGATCCCTCCGGTCACGTGTTCCCGCAGGCCTCCGGCGCCGACCCCAAGCCCGGTCGCGGCCACCAGCGCGATGGCCAGCAACAGCCAGACGCGCGGGTGGCTGGGATCGGCAGGCGGCAAGGCGTCCGACACGATGCGACTGTCCGCGACCTGCAACACGGCCTGCGCCTCGAGGTCCCGCAACCGGGTCAAAAGCGTGCCATAGTGCCGTTGGGCGATGTCCGATTCCTGACGCAGCGCATAGATCCGGCTTAGCGCATCCGAAGACAGGTCGCCGCGCACGACCTGTTGGCGGATCTGGCCCCTGACGCCCCGGGCGCGGGAATCCAGCCGGTCGAGGTTCGCTTGCAGGCTGTCCGAGAGGGTCTCGGCGCGTTGGTTCAACCTGTCCTCGATCCGGGCGATCCGGGCGCGAAGGTCGACCCGAGGCGCCTGATCCGGGGCCCCGTCCAGATTCTGGCGCAGCGCCCGGCTGCGCATCACCAGCGCAGTCATCGCCTCATCCGCCAGCGAGGTTGCCAGCGCCTCCCAGTCGCGGGTGGCGATGGCGCCTTCGGTCAGGGTGGCCAGCGATTGTGTCCGCAACCGCGAGGCGTTGAGTTCGCGCAGCGATGCCGCCAGATCGCGCAGCCCGCCATCGCCGCCGTCGCCGCCGCCGTCGCCGAGATGGTCTGCGGCGGGCATGTCGGACACCAGCGATTCAAGGTTCGACTGGATGAAGATGTCCAGCGCGTCCTCGGACTTGGCCAGCCGCGAGCGGGCGGCGTCGATCTGGCCGCGAAGCAGATCCCGAGCCGCTAGAAAACTGTCGGTCTTGGCCTGTATCTGAAGGTCGATATACGTGCGGCTCAGGGTATTGGCCAGCCGGGCGGCCCGCGCGGCATCCCGCGTGGTTACCGAGACGCGGACCAGATACGTCAGCCCGTCGCGGCGCACGGTGACGGCCTGCCGCAGGCGGTTCAGGGTGCCTTCCAGCAGGTCGGTGCCCCGGGGGCGGGGCGCAGGCGACAGCCGCAAAAACGCCAGCAGCCGGTCCCATGTGTCGGGTCCGGGGCCGAATTCCGGATCGTTCAGCAAATCCGCCGCCTTGACCGTCGACAGCGCGACCCGGTCGGATTGCAGGATGGCAACCTCGCTTTCCACGCGGGCGTTTTCGCTGGCGCTTTGAGCCGGAAGCCCGGATTGCGGGCTCAGCAGGTTTTTCTGACCGGGGTCCACCATCACAAGTGCGGTGGCGGTAAAACGCGGCTGGATCAGGACAAGCACCAACACCGCCGCGCCCACCAAAAGGCCCGCGACCGACAGGACCAGCCGAAGTTGCCGCCGGATCATGCCAAGGAACGTGCCCAAGTCCGGGCCCAGACCGGGGCGCAGATCGGGGCGCAGCGGGGCGGGGGGCGAAAGCTGGGTCATCAAGGCTCCTGTTTGGATGAAAGGGGTTGGCGCGGGGGTGGCGATGCCGGGGCCCTCAGGCCAAGCGCCAGAACCACCAGAAAGAGGAAGCTGTTGCCTGCGATCTGGAAGCTGAAATCAAGCGTGGAGTGACTCGCGGCCTGCACCAGCACGCCGAAGGCCGCCAGACCAAGCGGATCGCCCGCCGCCCGCCTTTGCCACAGCCGCCAGCCGATCAGCGCCAGCGCGATCAGCGGCAGGCTGCCAAAGATCAGCCCCAACTCGGCCCAAAGCGACAGATAGGCCGAATGGGCGTGCCGCCAGACAACCTCGGCGGGCAGGGGCGGGGATTGAACTTGCTGAAATGCCAGCGCGAATGCGTCCAGCCCGTGCCCTGTCAGCGGGCGTTCGGCGATCAGTCCGGCGACCTGTCGGTAAAGCTGCAACCGGATGGTCCAGTCGGTGCCCAGACCGGCCAATCTGGGCAGGATCTGCGCAATGAGAACCGCCAGTCCGACCCCGCCGGCGACCGTCGCAATCAGCCACCGATGGCGAGGCGTGGGGGCCGGTCGGGCCGGCCTTATCACCGCCATTGCGCCTGCTCCGGCCAGACACGAGGTTATGCCCATCCGCGATCCCGTCGCCAGCAGCGCCAGAAAGATCGCCACCAGCGCCAGCGTCAAAACCGGGGCGTGCCAGCGGGGTAACCCGGGTAACCGGCCCGCACCGCGGGCAGATCCGTGCCAAAGCAACGCCAGACCCACCAGAAGGCCCATCCCGAGGTTGGCGGCCAAGGCATTCCGGTTCACGAACCCGCCCGTCGCCACGCCATGGTAGGCGGCTTTGGCCCACCAGAGCCCGCTGTCCCCCCAACGCGTCAGCAGTGCCAAAGCCACAACGCCGTGCAGCACCGCCCCCGCCACGACCACGGTAGCAATCGCATGTCGGCGCGGGGCCGGGGCATTTGCCATATCCAAAGCCAGCCCGAAGACCACGCCGTAGGACAGGCCGCGCAGCACCGCCAACTGGCCGGCACGGGGATCAAGGCTGATCCCGGACGGACCGATCTGGACGATCGCCCACAGCAGGGCAAGGGCGCCAAGGGTCATCGCGGCGGGGACCAAGGCCCCTTCGGACCGCAGGTCTTTGCGGCCCGAAGCGCAAAGTGCGCGGATGGCAAGCGCCCCTCCAGCCACCGCCGCCCAGACCAACCACGCCAGAGGCCGGTCCGAGCCCATGGCGAACGGCGCCATCACCGCGATCACCAAGGGCGCAAGCGTCGTCCATCCCGCCCCGGCCGAGGTGTATATTCGGGCGTTTGTCGAGGCGTCTATCGGGCGCGGCTGCCTGTGCGGGGGCGATGCGAAGATCACGCTCATCCAGCACGACCCTTGTCGGCAAGCCGCACCAACGCCCGCAGAAACGCCTGTTGCACGCGGGCGGGCTGACGCTCGAGCACCGGCAAGAGGATGGCGCGGGCGGTTGGGCGGGTCCGGTGCAGCCCGGCCAGAAAGCGCGGGCCGGAATTCAGGCGCGACACCAGTTTGATATCGGACTGCCGCCCGCGATATGCCAGAGGATCGTTCAGGGCCGGGTCGAAGGCGATCCGCAGTCTGGAACGCGCGCTCCACCCGTCGGCCCGGGCGAGGGGGCGTGCGCGGTCAAGCGCCTTGCGGGCATCAGCCGGGCGGTCAAGCCGGATCAGAGCCAGCGCGTGGGTCAGATGGGCCGTGGCCTCGTGCGGGCTGCGCCGCAGGATCTGCTGGCTCAACGCGGCGCAATCGAGGGCTGCGCGGTGCATCGCCAAGGGGGGCACCAGCCCGGGCGGAGGGCTTCCCATTGCGCCAAGGCACCCATCCAGAAGGGCGCGACGCGTCCCGGCGCCACGGGCGTGCGCACCGGTCGCTATCGCGGGCCGGGACGCGTCCCAAGCCCACAGCGGCATCTGGGCCGAGGCGCGGCCAAGGCGCAGGCCCTCGACCTCGGTCCGAGCGGCCAGCAGGGACACAGCCATCAGGCCGACCCCGATCAACAGCCCGCAAGCCCTGTAAGTCCGATCTGTTGCACGCACCACCGACGTCCCCTCTGCGACGGGGCGGCGACGGGCGCCGTCCCCTCCGGCAAGAAGATCAGGACAAGGTGAACAAAATATTTACCGATTCGAGCCAGCCTGTCCGGTATGCAGTCCCAATCCGTTGTCCTTGCGGTGGCGCTCGCGTTCGCAGCCCTGCCGCATACCGTCTTGTCCCAAACCACAGCCGCGCCGGATGGCACGGGCTTGCCGCAGGGTGAGGTCTCTGCCGTCGAACCGGCGATTGATCCGGCTGCGGTGTCGGCCACCTGCGCGGAATCGGGGGGCGGATGCCGTTCGCTCGTTCAAGCACTGGTCGCCGGGATCGATGCCGCCGCCCTGCCGCCCGAGGTCAGGCAAAGCCGCATCGCCTTGCTGGCCACAAGCGTGCTGCAAGCGGCCTCGGCGGTGCCGCCGGGGCAGGCCGCTTCGCTGTCCCCGGTTCTGGCCGACGTGCTGGAAAGTCTGGCCGAGGCGTCGAGCAATCTGGTTCAGGCAGACACCATCCGGCAGATCGCCCAAGCCGTCGCGACCGGCTCGACCGACGGGCTGCCCATTGATGTCGCCGTGGCGGCCAGCCCCAGCTGACCGGCGGACGGCGGAGCAATCTTGGCACGGTCTGCCGGTCAGGGTCAGCTGATCAAGGCGCCTTCTGTCTGACGGGTGCAGTCCGTCACGCCCATCGCGATCAGCGTCGCGCCCGAGATCCGGTGGAAGCCGAACAGCATCCGGCGCCCGGTCTGCAGGAACCAGCGGCGCAGATCGGGCGGATAATGCGCGGCCATGATCTGCGACCAACGTTCAAATTCGGCCGGCGGTAAGGCCATCCCCGGCAGAACCGACGCCGGTCCGTGAAACCCCAACACCGCCGCTGGCCACACGCAGACATTCGCGAGGCCCAGATAAAGCGTGCACGCCGACAGGCATTCCCCGGCGATCTCGATCGCCTGTCCGCTGCGCCGCAGCCGCGTGATCTGCGCGACCCGGTCGGACAGCAACCCACCACGGTCGTCATCAATCCGGATCGGCGGCAGCGGCACGCGAAAGGCGACCGAGGTCGCCACGGTCCCGCCGTAGACCGGCGCGTCCGTTGCGGCCGCCCTGACCGTCGGCCCCGCCGTTGCCGAATCGGTCGCCGCGACGACCGCGCCCAGAACCCACGCGGTCATCAAAACCGCGCCAACGACGCGCCCCACCCATCGCCGGGCGAACCCGCCCTTTGCAATTTCCATATCTCACCCCAAGCCGACCCCGGACCGACACGCCGTCGAGACCGGGGCACATGCCCACCACACCGCCGACGGGCCTAGAGCCTGCGCGTTAAGCGATCGTGAAATCGTCGTGCGGCCTTCGCCACGATTTATCGAAAATGGTCCGAATTTTAACGGTGAAGCGGGGCCAAAGCGCCATCCGGTTTCTTGTCCTGACCGCTTCTTCGCACCGTTAACCCCTTATTTTCAAATTGATTACCTTTTTCCGAAAAGCTGGCCGGGATCTCTCGGCGCTTCGTGTCGGCCATGGCGCCGGGACAGCGCCTCTGCCAAAGGATTTCAGCGATATGACAGACCGAGCCAGCCACACGTTCGCCCCCCAGATCGTCCCGGACAGGGTGATCCACCAGACACCGTTTTACCGACATCATGGTAAACGATTGCTGGATCTGACCCTGCTGTTGCTTGTCGCGCCCTTGGCGGTGCCGCTTCTGCTGCTGCTCTGGGCGGCGGTCAGACTGGGGGGTGGGCCCGCGCTGTTCGTGCAGGACCGGGTGGGGCTGGAGGGCCGGGTTTTCGCCTGCTGGAAGCTGCGCACGATGGTCCCGGACGCCGATCACGCACTGCATCGCCTGTGCCGCAACGATCCGCGAATCGCCGAAGAGTGGCAGCGCCACCAGAAACTGGCCCATGATCCGCGTATAACGCGCGTCGGGCGCCTGTTGCGCAAGACCGGCCTTGATGAACTGCCCCAGCTTTGGAACGTGCTGCGGGGCGACATGAGCCTTGTCGGCCCCCGCCCCTTCATGCCGTCCCAAAGCGGGCTTTACGGCACGGCGGGCGGGTATCGGTATTACCGGATGCGACCGGGGCTGACCGGGCCATGGCAGGTCTCGGGCCGGGCGGGATCGGGGTTCGTCGACCGGATTCCCTTTGATGACGCGTATCACGATAAACTGTCCCTGACCCGCGACCTGCAAATCATGCTGCGGACCGTCCGCGTGGTTCTGGCCGCCGAGGGTCAGTAGGATTGGCACGGCCAGCGCCGCGCAAGTTTCATGTCGCTGGCGCTGGCGAATGGCTGTAAGCCCGCCTCATGAACACCGATGCGACATTCGAGATCTTTCTGGCCGCCGCCCCGGGGCTAGAGGAGATTCTGGCCGATGAAGCCCGCGAAAAGGGTTTCGCACAGGTCGTCCCGGTGCCGGGCGGCGTCACCCTTCAGGGCGGTTGGCCAGAGGTTTGGCGCGCCAATCTGGAATTGCGCGGCGCCGGGCGGGTTCTGGCGCGAATCGGCTCTTTCATGGCGTTTCACCTGGCGCAGCTGGACAAGCGCGCCCGTAAATTTCCGTGGGCGGAGGTGCTGCGCGCCGACGTCCCCCTGCGGGTCGAGGTCACATCGCGCAAGTCCAAGATCTACCACGCCGGCGCCGCCGCCCAGCGGATCGAAACCGCCCTGCGCGAAGAGTTGGGCGCCACCCTCAGCCCCGAGGCAGCTTTGGTTCTGAAGGTGCGGATCGATGACAACCGCGTGCAGCTTAGCATCGACACCTCGGGCGAGCCGCTGCACCGGCGCGGCCACAAAGAGGCCGTCGGCAAGGCGCCCATGCGCGAAACCCTTGCGGCGATGTTCCTGCGCCGCTGCGGCTTTGACGGGGCCGAGCCGGTGGTCGACCCCATGTGCGGCTCGGGCACCTTCGTGATCGAGGCCGCCGAGATCGCCGCCGGTCTGGCGCCGGGCCGCAGCCGCCGCTTCGCCTTCGAGGATCTGGCAAGCTTCGATCCCGCCGCGTGGGAGACGATGCGCCAGACGAAGCCCCCTCGGGACTCTACCCTCCGTTTCCACGGCTCGGACCGGGACGCCGGCGCCATCCGCATGAGCCGCGCCAACGCCGAGCGCGCCGGCGTGACAAACCTGACCGCCTTCGAGATGCACCCGATCGGCGATCTGACCCCACCCGACGGGCCGCCGGGGCTAGTCATGGTGAACCCGCCCTACGGCGCCCGGATCGGCAACAAGAAGCTTTTGTTCGCGCTTTACGGATCGCTGGGGCAGGTCATGCTAAGCCGGTTCAAGGGCTGGCGCGTGGGGCTTGTCACCAGCGATCCGGGGCTGGCCAAGGCCACCGGCCTGCCCTTCGGCCCCGAAGAGCCGCCGGTCGCGTTTGGCGGCCTGAAGGTCAGGCTGCATCGGACCGGAACGCTGCGCTAGGCCCGTTCGCGGCAGGCGGCGGCGACCCCGACACGCAACAAAAAAGGGCCCCGCAAGGGCCCTTGATCGATGGTCGGAGTGAGAGGATTCGAACCTCCGACCCCTGCCTCCCGAAGACAGTGCTCTACCAAGCTGAGCTACACTCCGACGCGACGGTGACGATCCCGATCCTGTCGCCCCCCGCTCGGGTGCGGGGCAGGTGGCACGGGGGTCTGCCGTTTCGGCGGGTTATTTGCTTTTTTCCAAAGCGTGTCAAGCCGGTTGGCCCCGGCTTTGGGGTCGGATCTTAGATCAAAGGCTTGCGGCCCGCACGGGCGACCGCGCGCAGCGAGAACCAGCTGTCCTGACGACTGCGCATGCCTTGGACGGGCCGGTTGCGCGACGGCCCCCGTATGCTTTCGCGCAGCACGATGTAAACGCCGCTGGCGATCACCAGACTGGCCCCCGCCACCGTCGGAAGATCGGGGCGTTCGTTGAACAGAAGGGCGCCGTAAACGACGGCCCACAAGATCTGGCTGTACTGCATCGGCGCGACCACGGCGGCGTCGCCCGCGCGGTAGGCCCCGATCAGCAGCAGCCCCGAGGTGAAGCCAAGCACCGAGATCACCCCCAGCAGCCCCAGATGCCCGATCGGCATCGGCACGTAATGCGCTGGCATCAGAACGCCCATCAAAAGCACGCTGACCATCATCGGATAGAGCATCAGCACCACGGCGCGTTCATCCCTGCCGATCTTGCGCACCACCACCGCGGCTGTGGCCGAGCCGACCGCGGCCACCAAAGCGGCCAGATGGCCAAGGCCAATGGGTGTCACCCCGGGGCGCAGGACCACAAGCACGCCGATCAGACCCAGAAGCACCGCCAGCCATCTGTGCCGGCCAACCCGTTCGCCAAGGATGGGGATCGACAGCACGGTCACCAGCAAGGGCGCCGCGAAGATGATGGCATAGACCTGCGCCATCGGCAGGACCGAGAACGCATAGAAGGCCGAGACCCCGGTCGAGACACTGGCCACGGTGCGCAGGGCCGACCACCAGGGGTGCACGGGTCGCAGATTGCCCGAGGTCGCATCGCGCAGCAGCATCATCGTCGCCAGCGGGAAACTCAGCAGCACGCTGAAAAACAGGATCTGGAAGGTGGAATAGAAGCCGCCCAGATATTTCACCACCACGTCATGGGTCGAGAATGTCGCGAAGGCCATCAGGGCCATTATCGTGCCGCGCAGGCTGGATTTTGTGGGATCGCTCATCGGTCAGTCTCCGCACGAGAGGGCCGGTCGATAAAAGCAGAGAGGGGGCGGGGGTCAACCCATGCGACGGAGATCTGTGCGCCTGTTGTCGTGCCCGTTCCCTGCGTCGCGGCAGGGGGGCAGGGGGGGCAAGGGCGGCGGATCAAAGCCCGCCGCCCCCGTCAGATCAAAGGCTTGCGTTCAGCGCCGACAGAACGGCATCGCCCACTTGCGTGGTGCTGGCGGGATCGCGGTCGCCGTCCTGCATCAGGTCGGCGGTGCGCACGCCGTCGCGCAGCACGGATTCCACGGCGGCTTCCAGCCGGTCGGCCTCGGCGCCCTGATCGAAGGAATAGCGCAGCGCCATCGCAAAGCTGAGGATGCAGGCACAGGGGTTGGCCTTGCCTTCGCCGGCGATGTCGGGGGCCGAACCGTGCACCGGCTCGTACAGCGCCTTGGGCCGGCCGTTGGCGGCGGGCGCCCCCAGCGAGGCCGAGGGCAGCATGCCCAGCGAGCCGGTCAGCATCGCGGCGGCATCCGACAGCATGTCGCCGAACAGGTTGTCGGTGACGATCACGTCAAACTGCTTGGGTGCGCGGACCAGCTGCATGGCGCCGGCGTCGGCATACATGTGGGTCAGTTCGACATCGGGATATTCGTTGTCGTGGACCCACTGCACCTCTTCGCGCCACAGGATGCCGGATTCCATGACGTTGGCTTTTTCCATCGAACACAGACGGTTCGACCGGCGACGCGCCAGCTCGAACGCCGAGCGTGCGACGCGGCGGATCTCGTTGGTGGTGTAACGCTGGGTGTTGACGCCGACGCGACCGCCCTCGTTGTCGGCCTGAATGCCGCGCGGCTCGCCGAAGTAGATCCCCGAGGTCAGCTCGCGGACGATCATGATGTCCAGCCCGGCCACGATATGACGCTTGAGCGACGAGAAATCGGCCAGCGCGTCAAAGCATTGGGCGGGGCGCAGGTTGGCGTAAAGGTCCATTTCCTTGCGCAGGCGCAGCAGGCCACGCTCGGGCTTCACCGAGAAATCCAGATCGTCGTACTTGGGGCCGCCGACGGCGCCCAACAGCACCGCATCTACCGACTGGGCGTGGGCCATCGTCTTGTCGGTCAGCGGCGTGCCGTGCACGTCATAGGCAGCGCCGCCCACAAGATCCTCGGCCACGTCGAACTTCAGCCCTCTGTTGTCGCCGAACCAGTCGATGATCCGGCGAACTTCGGTCATGACTTCGGGGCCGATACCGTCGCCGGGAAGGATCAAAAGGGTAGAATTGCTCATGTTCGAGGGCTCCTTGATGGGTCGCCGGATGGCGTATCCCGTGCCGTCGGGGCGGTCAAGCTGGGCGGAACATGCAGGGTCCGGGGGCGTTGTTGTTTCAGCACTCTGAAAAAAGGAAACCACCGTGTCCGAACAAATTCCCATCCCCGGCGAGACCGCGCCCGCCCTCAAGCTTGAGACCATCGCAAACGGCACCTTCGACCTTGATGACGACGCGGGCGAGAAGGGCACGCTTGTCGTGTTCTATCGCGGCCTGCACTGTCCGATCTGTGCCAAGCAACTGACCGAGCTTGAACAGAAGCTGGACCAGTTTGGCGAGTTGGGCGTGAACGTCGTGGCCGTCAGCGCCGACGACAGCGACAAGGCGAAAGAAATGGCGCGCAAGGCCGGGGTCGAAAACCTGCCGATTGCCCATGGCCTCAGCCTGCCCGCAGCGCGATTCGACTGGGGTCTCTTCATCTCCGAGGCTCGCCCCGACAGCGCCGAACCCGCCCTGTTTTCCGAGCCGGGGATCTTCTACATCACGCCCGGACGCAAGATCTACGGGGCTTGGGTGCAATCGACGCCTTTCGCACGCCCGCAGCTTGATGATCTGATCGGCATGATCCGGTTCCAGCAAGACAAGGATTATCCGCCGCGCGGCACCTACCGCGGGGGTCTGGAGGCCGATGATCAGGCCCGCAAATCCGGCTAACGACGCAGGGCGGGCTGCCCCAGAACGGGTGGCCCGATCCTTTGTACCCGGGCTGATGTCTTCTGGCTTTGCTCCGACGCGGCGACGTCGACCCAGACCAGCCGGTGACGGGACGCGCTGCTGACCGCTTGCGCCAGATCGGACGCTGGGTCGGACGCTGGGTCGGGCCTTGGCCAGACCACGCCCGAAGCCCGCACGGTCAGATTGGCCGAGGGCAGGATATAGCTGACCCGCAGGTTGCCGGGACCGGGGCTGGTCTTGGCCTCCTCGCCCTTTCGCGAGGGGGCGATCCCGTCGGGCCAGTCGACCGTGTCATGACCGGGGTCGCCCTGCTGAAGACGATTGCGCCCCCCATCGCCATCGGGTCCGCCCGCGAACGCCGCCCCCGGCGACCAAGGGCGCGGGTCCTGAAGTCTAGGATCGGCGATCAGCGCCCGGATCGCGCTTTTGCGCCCGTCGCCGTCCAGCGGGTCGGCGTTGGCGACGCCCATCACCACCGGCAGATCGGCAGGCAGCACCAGATCTTCGGTGAAATCCTGCGGGCGCCAACCGTCCAGAACGCGGGACCAGATCCGCGTCTCGTCGGCGTTGCGCAGGCCGTTTGCATCCTCGGGCCCGTCGAAAACCGGGGGAGTCGCGTGGAACAGCATCAACGCCAACCGGCGCCCCCCTTTGACCGGGATCGGCACAATCCAATGTCCGACAGATGACAAGCGCCGCGCCCGGGCGGCCTTTTCGCTTGGGAACAGCCCCTTGGGCCCCTTCGGCATCTGTGCATCTGGCAGATCCTGCCACCGCAGGGCAGACAGGTTGCGGGGTGGATCGAAGGGCAGCCGCGACAGCAACGCCATGCCGCTCGCGCCGTGAAAGGCGCCGTAGCCCTCGGCATCCCGGGGTCCGTTCAGCCGCCCGTCGCCGTCCAGATCGTGGCCGCTGGGCATGCCGGCATTCGGCATCGGCGCATAGCGATGTGGCAAATTCAGGCCCAGTTCCGTCAGATGCGCGGCAAGGCGATCCGTGACATGCCCCTCAAAGTCGATATCCATGCCGGTCAGCAGCAGTACGTCGGGCGCTGCAGCAGCAATGACCCGGATCACCGCATTGATCTGCGAATCGTCGCCCCGGAGCATGTCGCGCAACAGCACGCCGGGGCCGCGACGCCCTAGATCGGCGTTGAACACAGCCAGTCTAAGCGTGCCGGCCTGCGGCGGAGGGGGTGCTGTCGATAGCGTTTCAGACGTCTGCGCCCAGCCAACAGCCGGACCCAGCCCCGAAGCCAGACCAAGGACAATCAGCGCTCGCAGGCAAAACCCACGGCAAAGTGCCGTCAGGCAGGCATGAGCCCGGCGGTCTGCTCGTCCTTCTCTGGACCCCGGTCCAGACTGCGCTGGATCGTGACCAGCCGCGCCAGCCGGTGCATGACGATCGCCTTCATGATGCAGCAGGTCGGAATGAACATCCATGTGGACACGATCCATATGATCGACAGCGGCGCGCTTAGCGCCCCCGGATCCAGCGTCCCGATGACCACGCGCATCGCCAATGGCAGGAAGAATGGCAGCACAATCGCCAAGAAAATGTTAATCCGCGCCGAGCGTGTCAGGCTGGCGACGATATCGCCGCCGCTGGTCGGATCGAAGGTCGGCAGGTTGACCCACAGGTTGAACGCCCGGCTCCGCGAAGGCCAGTTGTTAACCCGCAGGATCATTAGCAGGGCCCAGATCACGAATACGCTCATGATGATCGACAGGCCCAGCGTGACGTAGACCAACTGCGAGATCCACGCCGAGGCGCCCGGTTCGATCAACTCCTGCGCCAGCCGCATTGGGCTGAACGGCAGATCCAGACCTTTGCCGACCATCAGCCCCAGCGCGTAGACCAGCCGCACCAGCGGGGTGCCGTCCCACGGCGCGCGGTAGGCCACGGCGGCAAGGATCAGCGAGCCGAACAGCAGCAGGAACCGCAGGCGGTTGTAGGGGGGCGCGTCGCGAAACTCCAGAATACCGGGCGATTTGGCCATGTATTCGGTGAAGACGAACGCCGCCAGCGACAGTCCGATGATGAAGGTGATGAGATGCGTGTTCACGCCGACCGTCGGCACCAGCAGCGACGGTAAGATGACCAATGCCATCATCAAGAATGCGCGTAAAGCCGCGCTTGCTACTCGTTTGATCACTGCCTCGCCCCTCAATCTGGCCGAACCCGGTACGATGCCGTGTCCTTGTCCCAAATCTGAGTCCCGTCCAATTGTGGCGGAATGCCTCGTTCTTGTCTTATTCCTGCCTTTTTTCGCCCCGATCGACAAGCTCTTGAAAACCAATGGCGATCGCGCGGGGCTTTTCAAACCTCACTGTCGCCCGTTTGCATCACGCCGAAACGCGAACCGGCCAGCCCTGCGAAGGACCGGCCGGCAATGCGCTGGCGTTGGAAAAGCGTCAGACCCAGGGGCGCTGCTGGGCGTTGCGGGCTTCGAACGCGTCGATCGAGGCGCCCTTTTCCAGCGTCAGAGCGATATCGTCCAGACCGTTCAGCAAGCAGTGCTTCTTGAAGGCGTCGACCTCGAAGGCAAAGCTTTCGCCGTCCGAGGTGGTGACGGTCTGCGCTTCAAGATCCACGGTCATACGGGCGTTGGCACCCTTTTCCGCGTCCTTCATCAGCACATCCACCTGCTCTTGCGGCAGGACGATGGGCAGGATGCCGTTCTTGAAGCAGTTGTTGAAAAAGATGTCGGCGAAGGCCGGCGCGATCACGCAGCTGATGCCGAAATCCTTCAGCGCCCAGGGCGCGTGTTCGCGCGACGAGCCGCAGCCGAAGTTATCGCCTGAGATCAGGATCTCGGCGTCGCGATAGGCGGGCTGGTTCAGCACGAAGCTTTCGATCTCTTTGCCGTCGTCGTCATAGCGCATCTCGTCGAACAGGTTCTTGCCCAGACCGGTGCGGGCAATCGTCTTCAGAAACTGCTTGGGGATGATCATGTCGGTGTCGACATTGATCAGCGGCAAGGGCGCCGCGATCCCGGTGATCTTCTTGAATTTTTCCATCTTCGTCTCCTTGCGGCCGAAAGGCCTCGCGGCGGGCTTTGGTGTCGTGACAAATATCCCCGCCGGAGGCTCCCCCGGTCCGTATCCCTTGGCCCATGGCCCTTACATCAGTTCGCGCACGTCCGTCAGACGCCCGGTGATCGCGGCGGCAGCGGCCATCGCGGGGCTCAGCAGGTGGGTGCGACCGCCGCGGCCCTGACGGCCTTCGAAGTTGCGGTTCGACGTGGCGGCGCACCGCTCGCCGGGCGACAACTGGTCGGGGTTCATGGCCAGACACATGGAACAGCCCGCAAGGCGCCATTCGAAACCGGCCTGCTGGAAGATCTCGGCCAGACCCTCTTCTTCGGCCTGTGCGCGGACCAGACCCGATCCAGGCACGACCATTGCACGCAGACCGTCCTTGACCTTCTTGCCCTTGAGGATCGCGGCGGCGGCGCGCAGATCCTCGATCCGGCCGTTGGTGCAGGACCCGATGAAGACGGTGTCGATGGTGACCTCGTCCAGCGGGGTGCCGGGTGTCAGGCCCATGTATTCAAGCGAGCGTTTGACCGCGTCGACCTTGCCGCCCTGAAAATCCTCGGGGGCGGGGACCTTCGAGGTGATCGGCAGCACGTCCTCGGGCGAGGTGCCCCATGTCACGACCGGCGCGATGTCTTCGCCCTTGATCGTGAGCACCTTGTCGAAATGCGCGTCGTCGTCGGTGTAAAGCGTCTTCCACCAATCCAGCGCGGCTTCCCACTGGGCGCCCTTGGGCGCGTGCGGGCGACCCATCACATAGTCGAAGGTCTTTTCGTCGGGCGCGATCAAGCCAGCGCGGGCGCCGCCTTCGATGGCCATGTTGCAGACGGTCATGCGGCCTTCCATCGACAGATCCCGGATCGCCTCGCCGCAATATTCGATGACATAGCCGGTGCCGCCGGCGGTGCCGGTTTCGCCGATGACGGCCATGGTGATGTCCTTGGCCGTGACGCCGGGGCGCAGCTTGCCCGTGATCTCGACCTTCATGTTCTTGGACTTCTGCTGGATCAGCGTCTGGGTGGCCAGCACATGCTCGACCTCCGAGGTGCCGATGCCGTGGGCCAGCGCACCGAAGGCGCCGTGGGTCGCGGTGTGGCTGTCGCCGCAGACCACGGTCATGCCGGGCAGGGTCCAGCCCTGCTCGGGGCCGACGATGTGGACGATGCCTTGGCGCACGTCGGTGACCGGGTAGTAAACCAGATCGAATTCACGCGCGTTCTTGTCCAGCGCATCGACCTGAATGCGGCTTTCCTCGTTCTCGATGTGGATCTCGCGGCCCTCGGTGGTGGGGACGTTGTGATCGGGTACGGCGATGGTCTTTTCGGGGGCGCGGACCTTGCGGCCTGTCATGCGCAGGCCCTCGAACGCCTGAGGGCTGGTCACTTCGTGGACCAGATGGCGGTCGATATAAAGCAAGCTGGTGCCATCGTCGGCCTCGTGGGCGACATGGGCGTCCCAGATCTTGTCATAGAGTGTCTTGGGGGCAGTCATCGGGGGGTCTCCCGCATATGGATCGTGAAAGGGGGCATCGAAGACGAAAGGGCGTGCAGCCGGAAGGGGTGGCGCAGCCGGGAAGGCGCGCAGGCTATAGGGCTGCCAGAATTGTCAGCGTCGAACCGTGGAACCGCCAGGGAAGGCGCGCCCGGTCATCCATGTCAAAAAACTGAGTCACGCCGACCAGATACTACTTAACTGGGCCGCCATCAAGCTGGCGCGATACGGGCGGGTGAGGAATGGGGGGCACAGTGGGCAGGCCGGGCCATGACCTGACGAAAACGGCCCCCCGCGCAGGGCGGGGGGCCGTGATGCCGCGATGTCTGGCGGCGGCTTAAGTGGGGGTGAGGGGCTCTGTAACCGCCGCACCGCCGGATGCTCCGGCTCAGGGGGCGTCGTTGATCTCGCCGTCCAGAATGAAGCGGCGGTCGGTTTCGCCGGCGGGCTTGATCACCAGCGAGCCGACGCCGCGCATGTCCTTGAACTTGCCGGTGCCGCTGACCAGTTCCCACACGCCGTTGTCGTGCAGCTCGGGCTTGCCCTCGCCGGCCATGAAGATCGCACGGACGGACCATTTCAGCACCGCCAGATCGCCATCGGCGTCGGTCATCTCAAGATAGCCCTGCGGGTCGCCGTCCATCGGGGGG